>Ga0247611_10000681_pt1 | contig 66583 bp, 57 predicted proteins | sample 177DNAGHGhighgp2_FD_192422 | JGI IMG/M metagenome (GOLD analysis project Ga0247611, IMG submission 192422) | Sheep rumen microbial communities from Palmerston North, Manawatu-Wanganui, New Zealand - 1770 DNA GHGhigh gp2 | ecosystem: Host-associated > Mammals > Digestive system > Stomach > Rumen...
TTACACCCTCGGCATGACCCAGTAGAGGGCGCCGGCATTGGTGTGCTTACTCAGGAACTTGTACTCGGGACGGCTGAGGTAGTTGCCGATCTTCTGGAATGAGTTAGGCTCTTCCTTGTAGCCGCGGAAGTGCTTCTTCAGCAGGGCCGAGAGATCCTTCAGCGACAGCCACTCGCCCTCCTCGTCATGACCGGGCTTCCGGATGACGGCCATCAGCATCTCGCCGAGGCCGTTCAGCCGCTGGTACTGCAGGTTGTGCTCCATCAGCGCCCGTTCTTCCTCTTTCGTCAGCCAGTAGCGCTCGCCATCGCCGATCTCCTGCATCAGCTGGGCATAAAGCTGGTCATGCTGTACGGGCGACAGGAAGTCGATGTCGCCGTCGACAGCACAGCAGACGAAACGACGCGAGCCGCTGGGATCCGTCAACGGCGTCTGGTCGTTGGTGGTGCCGATGAACGAGGCATAGCGACGGTTCGAAGTGTAGGCCTTGCCGTAGGGCGGACGATACTTCAGGTCAGCCGTCGAGACAAGGTACTTCAGCACGATCTGCTGGCGCTGGGTCACGCGGTCGAACTCATCGAGGTTGATCAGCGCGAACGAAGTGAGGCCGAGGTTCAGATCACTCTCGTTCTTGAAGTTGATGCGGTCGTTGTAGTAGTCCTGCAGGTCGCGGGGCAGCAGGATGCGGCAGAAGCTCGACTTGCCGCAACCCTGGCGACCTATTAATAAAGGTACGAGGGCGTTGCCCGTCAGCTGGCCCTTGCCGAGCCACATCGCCACCATCGAGCGCATCCAGATATGGAAGAGATGCGTCCACTCCCCGTATTCCGTCGGTACCCTCTGGGCGAGAGCCGTCACACGGTCCTTGCCATCCCAGCGGGGCAGGTGCTCCAGATAGTCGTTCACGGGGTCGTAGCGGCGGATATCGTCAGAGTTCACGTAGCGGCGGATGTCCTTGTCCCAGCAGCGGATGCCCTGTTCGAGGGCCCTCATGGTGATCGAGTTGCGGGCCTCCTCCGTCAGGTCGGAATACGAGAAGCCGATGCCCGTCCTCATGCGGTATTCGGCCACTCCTCGCATCACGTTCTTCCGCAGGTCGTAGTTCTCATTGAGGAAGATGTTGATCTTCATCGTCAGCAGCGTCTCTGGCGGGATGTTCTTCGTACGCTGGATACCCTTCTTCTCCATGTATTTCCTGACGTGCTCCTCGTGGTAGGCATTCTCAAACACCTTTCTCACCAACTCGCGATCGCCCCAGAACGAAGGTTCCATCATGGCCTGCCACTGGGCTGTTCCCATCGGGAGACCCGTCTCCTGACAATAGGCAGCCAGACGTTTCAACGTGGCGTGCCTTCGCTCCGCCTTGTCGGCGATGCCCTCCGTATCGTCGAAGGCCTTCGTCAAGTTGTACTCATACACAATCTGGTTGCTCCTGTAGCGGTCGTAGTCCGTCTGCTCCTGTGTCGAAGGCTGGTGGTTCAGCGCCTCGGTGGGTTTCTCGGCCTTGGCGTAGATGGGCGTCGCCAAAGGATTAAACACAAGCTGAGGGTCGTGGCCCATATAACAGATGCGTCGCGGCGACGGCTCCAGTTTTTCGACCGTCACACCAAGCTGACCGTTGTAGATCAGTCGGGCCCGCTCGTAGAGATTCTCATGGAAGAGGGCGATGTCGCTCTCCGTAATGGGAAGTTTTTCCCCGGCACCGCCAGGAAAAAACTCTCCCTTACAAACGATCTTCACCGACTGCCCGTCAGCTCCCACGAAGGCCATCAGCGTCTGCGGCATCTCCCCTGCCCCACGGCGCACGGCGGCGGCCTCGTCCTGACCTGTCAGGTTGTTCACTTCCAGCAGCACCAGCCCCGTGTAGCTTAGCGTCACCAGTTCGTGGTTGCGGTTCTCCTGTTCCAACGCAAAGCAGATGCGCGGCAGTTCCTTCGGCCAGTTGGCGTAACCCTCCAGCGTGCCGTCGCTGCTGCGGTTGGCATAGGTCTTCAGCGGCAACTCCCTGCGGAACTCCGTTACCTGATGCTCGTATTTTCCCTGACGGATCATTTCTGCCAGCTCCTGCATCTCCACGAGCCGCAGCGTTTCCTTATTTCTGTAGTTCTTGACAAGCGTGATTTTTGGTGCCATGATACTCTCTCTTAGATTTTCTGCAAAGGTACGAAAAATTTCTGAAATGTGCAAGCAAATTTCCAAGGAAAATTTGATTAAAAAAGAGTAAAAGCCATCACTTTTGTACTTATTATATTGTATATCAAACAATTAAATAGTGACGGCTTGCTATTTAATCTATCACCAACCCGTCACTTATAGGCACTAAACCTAGGTTTTACCCCCTTTAGAGTCATACTCAAGATAGCAGTTTGTGATAGTTTAAACAGCCTAAACTGATAGTTTTCCTATACTAAACTGCCAGTTTAGCTATACTAAACTATCATACATGTCTAACCTTTCTGTCATTTAACAGCCTGTAAACTAAGTGTTTAGTATCTTCACACCACAAATTATGTATAATTATTTCATCAAAGTGATGGCTAAGTGACGGCTTAAACAACAAGCCATCACTAACTAATTGCCTTATATACAGCAGTTTAACATATAAAGTGATGGCTAAACTCAAATTTGAAGATGATTATATGGAATTGAATTCAGATACAGCAATTACATTCTATAAGATAGCAGGAGGATAGTTTTAAGTACAAAGATTTGGCGGGTTCAAGAAAAATGTCTATCTTTGCACTTATGAATACAATGAACGATAAACAACAGGCGACGGTGTCGCAAGAGGAGGCTTTCCGCGAGAAGGCCAGCCATTATTTGAAGTGTTTCATCGAGAGTTGCCCGCTCAAGGAGCAGTGCCTCCACTGGCTCGTGGGGCAGTATGCCGACACGCTGCCATTCGTGCAGAAATCCATGAATCCACGCAATCCACAGATCGGCGATGAGCACTGCGTCAAATTCCGTCCGAACGTCCGTGCCATCAAGAAGAAGGGCATGATCCACTTCTACCTCGACATGCCTGGCCGCATGGAGCACAACATCCGTCATGAACTGATCTGGATCTTCGGACGCACCCAATACTTCGAGATGCGCAACGGCAAACGCCTCATCTCACCTGAAGAACAGGAAACCATCGCCGAGGTCTGCCGCTCCCACGGCTGGAACGGCCCCTTCATCTACGACGACGAACAGGAAGACTGGCTGTGGTAGAACTGTTCAAATGCTGTCCTGGAGGGAGAGGCGGCGGAGGGCGAAGATGAAGTAGGCGACGAGCAGAGGGTAGCCTATATAATACAAGGTGGTGATGCTGAAGATGACGTAATCGACGGCACAGACAGCTGTCAGACCACTGAGGTAGAGGATGGCGCTGCCCAAAGGAAGGTGCTTCGTCACATCGTCGACGGTGGCAATGCCAACGATAATGATGGCCCAGACGGAGGAAACAAATAGTCCCAGATGAAGCGGCATGCCAAAGGGGTTGAGCGAGGGATGGTAATAGAAATGCCGCCACGACTCTGGGCCGAAGAGCTGGATGGAGCTATAGAGTACGGCTGATGAAGCCACGAGCAGACAGAGGGTTGTCGGATAGAATGAAGGGATGTCATTGAAATGCACGATCTTTGCCCCTCTCCGCATCAAGCGACGCACACCATAAGCCGCTACAACCACTACGCAGAAGGCCAGGAACACCAACAGATGGACATTGGAGAAGAGGTCAATAAACTGGCTGATAGGATCGTCAGGCGAGACCTTTGCCAGCAGTTCTTTCTCATGGATCCAACCAAAGGTGAGCTGGTCGCGCGCTACCTTCACCCAGACAGAGTCGATGGTGTCGGAGGGGACGGTCATGATATCGGCCACCACTATGCGCTCGTTCTTTCGAAGCGTGATGGAGTCCTTCTGCTTCTCTTCACCTATAGACTCAATCTCGATACTTACGACCTCGGGCACAGCCATAGCTCCAGGCTCTTGGGCAACGACCACCAGGGAGTCGCCTGTCACGACGAAGTTGTAGTTCTGCGTGTAGTGGTGGGTGGTATAAAAGGAGATGCTGTCAAGCTGCTGCTCCGTCAGATTCCAGGCATCAGGCGTGATGGGGCCACGGTTATAACACGCTGTCAGGAAAAGTAAAAAGGTGAAAAGGTAAAAAGGTGAATATCTACGACGCATATACGTTCATCTGACAGTTTTTACAATCAAACTCCAAACGGAAGCGACGGCCGTCGCCTAAGACGAGTGATAGAGGTTCATGCCACGTAGGACGCTGACCACCATGACGGACACAATAGCCCAAAGCGTAACGGATGCAATGGCGACACTGCATGATGGGTCCATCGCCACCCTTCAGTTCGTAGGCAGACAATTCCTTGGCACCATAGAACTGCTGGGAGAGGCGGTTGGATATATTATATAAATAGGTATAGGGATATTTTAGAGGTGAGGGGTGAGAGGTGAGAGGTGAGAGATTACCTCTATCCATTGAGCCTGAGGTAGAAGTATTCTCTTTCTTCTTTCCACTTTCCTCTTTTCCCAATAAGTCCACCAAGGAGCGACGCATCTCTGAGAGGACGCTGTTGGGGATGAAGTAGTTGAAATCATCGGGGATATCGACAGCGGAACAGGTATAGATGGTATCGCCAAGTTTAGACAACTGACGGATAATGTTCTCGTGAGGGGGCTTCTGGGCCAAAATGTGATCAGCGCGGAAGTGAATCTGTTGATTCTCTGCCGAGAGTTCGAACCCATCGTCGACGGCACGGAGAACGAGACGGATGGGGATACGACGCTCCGAACTGGGTTTCGACAGTAGCCGCTCAAACTCCTGATCATTATTTCGATAAAGACGAACGCCAGGACGAAGCCCCTGCGGCATACGGTATGGCCAAATGCGGTTCCCCTGCACACGGTTGGCACGGAAACCAATTAATTCAGAGGTGAGAGGTGAGGAGTGAGAAGTGAGAGACGTGGGACGGAAAAAACAGAGACCGTCACCATTGGCGAAGCTTGCGACACCAGCCACATTAAAAGAATCACCTCGCAATTCCTTCACCGTGCCGACAAACTCGCCCAGAGCCTTCGGCGTGTCGAAGGAAGCGATATCCGGCTGACGACCATGCAGGAAATAGGTAGTATAACCGCGATTGAACGTCTTATGCAAGTCTGGCGTAAAGGTATAACGGCACTCGCCCAACGAACTGCGACAATACTTGTCAGGATAGCGACGGATGATCTCATTGAGCCGCTGGCTGTAGGCAGCTGTGACATTCTTCACGTAACTGACATCCTTCAGACGACCCTCTATCTTAAACGACGTTGCACCAGCCTCTATCAATTCATCCAGATGGTCGCTCTGGTTCATATCTTTCAATGACAGTAGGTAACGGTCGTGCACCACCTCCCTACCCTCGCTGTCGACCAACGAGAACTTCATCCGGCAAAACTGCGCACACTCCCCACGGTTGGCACTCCGCCCAAAACAATGCTGGGAAGCATAACAGATGCCAGAATAGCTGACACAGAGGGCACCATGTACAAACACCTCGAGTTCGATATCGGGCACCTCGCGATGGATCTCCGCGATCTCCTCGACGGAGAGCTCACGAGCCAGGACCACCCTTGAGAAACCCAAGTCCCGCAACCAGCGCACCTTCTCTGGTGTGCGGTTGTCGGTCTGCGTCGATGCATGCAAATCATAATTCTTAATTCTTAATTCTTCATTCTTAATTTGCATAATTGCCATGTCCTGAACGAGGACGGCATCGACACCAATAGATTGGAGGTCTTGAAGGAGCTGACGGATATCATCGAGTTCATCGTCATAAAGAATGGTGTTGACCGTCACATAGACCTTCACGCCAAATGGACGGGCATACTCACAGAGTTGCCGGATATCCTCAATACTGTTGCCTGCCGCAGAACGAGCCCCGAAACGCGGAGCCCCGATATAGACCGCATCGGCGCCATGGTCGATAGCCGCCATACCGCACTCCAGGTTCTTGGCAGGGGCCAACAGTTCAAGTGATGTCATCGATGTTATACGGTGTCTCCTGATAGACGTAGTAGTTCACCCAGTTCGTGTAGAACAGGTTGGCATGAGAGCGCCATGTCACCAGCGGCGGATTATCCGGATTGTCATTCTTGTAATAATGCTGGGGAGGTGCCACATCCTTGCGGATATCCTTGTCGCGTTTGTATTCATTGTCGAGCGTGTTCGGCGCATACTCCAGATGTCCTGTAATGAAGAACTCACGACCGCCACGTGCCATCACAATACTCACGCCACACTCATCCGACTCGGCGATGAGCGTCAGCTCAGGATTGGCGAGGATATCCTCCCGCCGGATCTCCGTATGACGGCTGTGGGGCATCATGAACTCATCGTCGAAGCCACGGAAGATAGGCAGTTTCGGGTCCAGAGGCTTCTGCGGGAAGATGCCAAACATCTTCATCGGCAGCGGGTACTTGGGTATACCGTAATGGAAATAGAGTCCGGCCTGGGCAGCCCAACAGATATATAAGGTACTGGTGACGTGAGTCTTAGCCCACTCGAAGATATCGGTAATCTCATCCCAATATCCCACCTCCTCAAACTCTAACTGCTCGACAGGAGCACCAGTGACGATCATACCGTCGTATTTCTCATGACGCATCTCGGCAAAGTCACGGTAGAACATCATCATGTGTTCAATAGGCGTGTTCTTCGGCGTATGGCTCTTCAGTTTCATGAAACTGATATCCAACTGCAAGGGAGTATTGGAGAGCAGACGAATCAGGTCTGTCTCCGTCGTTATCTTCAGCGGCATGAGATTAAGGATCACTATTTTCAACGGACGGATGTCCTGCGAGTGGGCCCGGGTATCGTCCATCACGAAAATATTCTCGTGCTTCAATAGGTCTATGGCAGGAAGTTTATCGGGTAATCTTAATGGCATCTTTCTTCTTTAACTACTATCACTTCTTTAACTACTTTATTCTTATCACGCAACAGGATACATTATCGATACCGCCTGCCTCTATGGCAGCCTCACAAAGCGCATCGGCATCGGCACCGTTTCCTAACAATTCACAGATCTGACGGTCAGACACCATATCTGTCAACCCGTCGCTGCAGAGCAGGTAGATATCTTCCTTTTGGACATCATGCGTCATCTGAACCATGTCGATGTAGGAAGAATTACACCCACCTCCAATGCAATTGGTGATAATGCTCGAATGTTTTTCTGAACCAAGCATGTTGCTCAGGGAATGGTCTGTCGACAGTTGCACCAACTGACCGTCTCGATGGCGGTACAGTCGGCTGTCACCACAGTTCATCGAATAAAGATTCCCATTATAATAAGATATACCGACGAGCGTTGTGCCCATCCCCTTATACTGTTCATCGGCCCGGCCTTTGGATACTATATAATTATTGATCGAGTCAAGCCAGCCTACGATGGCCTCATTAAAGTCACCTGCGCTTAGAGTAGCAGGAATGTCATGGAAAAAATAATGCAGGTTCTTGAGTGTGTCGCTACTGGCCACATCGCCCCTGTTATGACCTCCCATTCCATCGGCGACCGCTATCAGATAACGGTCTTCACTGCCTAAAACAACATTGGTCTTGTAACTATCTTCACGGAGAAACTGGTTATTCACCAGTATCATGTCTTCATTCTGACTTCTCACGCAGCCAATTCTACTGGCTGCCGAAATATCTAATTCTATCATTTGTTACTTTCTGATTTTTACCTGCAGATTGATATTGGCTATCGTGAGGATATCCCCGTTGTTCAATGTCATATCCACATCAGGTTGTATCTGCCGCTGGTTCAGACTCGTGCCGTTCGACGAGTGTTTGTCCGTCACACACCAGCCCATGCCAGGATTATATTTCAACTGGGCATGCACACCAGATACATACGCTTGTTTCTCAAAGAACTGCGTGTATGGTCCTTTCCGACGACCGATAATAGCCCCGTTCATAGCGACAATCTTGATATTCAGGTTGTCGTTTGACAAAGTCAGCACAGGCATACTTTCCTGTTGCCCTGGCTGGGAAACGCCATTCCTGAGAGACCCATAGGTGGATAGTCCCGAAATCGAGGCTAAGCCGTTGGCATCCGACTGTTGATCTCCACCAGGCGCCACCATCAGACCTCCGCAGTATGTACAGCGCCGTCCAACTCCCACCCGGCCACACTGATTACAATACAATAAGGCCTGACCACATTGGTCGCAATAACGGGAATCGTTGTCTATTTCTTCTCGGCAAGTAGGACAAATTATCATATATACTTACGATTATCTATTATACCCTATTCTATATATCTTCAGGCAGGATAAGCTGGTAGGTTTCCTTGGTCACCTGATCGGCCGGCATCTGCGATACCCTGACGGAAAGTTTCTGGATCGTCGTGTCGAGCAGGTTCCTCATCTCACGGGCATTACCCCATGACTCATCCTTGACAAGCACCATCTTGTAGATGGTATCCAGAGCCTTGTATTCTGCCGTCGGTGAGAGCGTATAGTTCTCCTTCTGTGCCATCTGTTTGAGAATGGACAGCAACTCATCCTCATTATAGTCATCGATATGGAGCTTGTGTGTGAAGCGGCTCGCCAGACCCGGATTCATCTGGAGGAAGACCTCCATCTGATCCTTGTAGCCGGCAGCTATCACCACAAACTTACCACGGTCGTCCTCCATTCGTTTCATCAGCGTGTCGATAGCCTCCTTGCCATACTGATCACTACCCTCGCTGAGCGTGTAGGCCTCGTCGATGAACAGGATGCCACCCATGGCCTTGTCACACATACTATTGACGATCTTCGGTGTCTCGCCCATATACTTACCCACCAAGGTGGCACGGCTCACCTCCAAGACCCTGGAGGTAGGCAGGATATCCATTGCCTGGAGAATCTCACCCATCTTCCTCGCAATACTGGTCTTACCTGTTCCTGGATTACCCGTCAGCACGAAGTTCATGGCCATCTGCTGAACCTTTCCGGCACCCATGGCAGCACGCTGCTTCATAAACATGCTCTGGACGGCCAGACGGCGGATAGAGTTCTTGACAGACCGCATACCAATAAACTCGTCGAGTTCGTTGAGCACCTCGTCGAGCGGACGGGCTGTTCCACCCTGGGCCATCGGCAGATCCTCGGCTGTCAGACTGTACATATCGTTTTCCTGGAAGCCCGGATCGTTCATCAGTTTCATCAGACGCTGGCTCTGACGCTCCACAGCCTCATCGAAGATTCTACGTGCCTCACGGGCATTACCAAAGTTCTTGTCTCGGCGCAGATAAAGCTGTTCAAACTGACGGTGAATAGCTGCATTGGTGTTCTCGTCGACAGTAAAGTTCTTGCCCTTTGCCAGATTAAGGAATATCTCCGTCAGTTCGTCGGGCGTATAGTCATCGAAATGGATGGTCTGGGTGAAACGGCTCTTCAGTCCGGGGTTCGAATCGATAAAGTCGTGCATCTGATCCGTATAACCGGCCACGATACAGATGAACTTACCGCGGTCGTCCTCCAATCGTTTCAACAACGTGTCGATGGCTTCTGAGCCGAAGGAATCATTGTCACCCGACTTCAGGGTATAGGCCTCATCGATGAACAGCACACCGCCCAAGGCCTGATCCACCAGCTGATTGGTCTTGATGGCCGTCTGTCCCGAATAGCCAGAGACCAGCTTCGAACGGTCGGCTTCCACCAACTGTCCCTTCGCTACGATGCCCAAGGTTCTGAAGACATCTGCCATGATACGGGCAACCGTCGTCTTACCTGTACCGGGATTACCCGTAAAGACGTAATGCTTGCCCTGGAATGTATTGGTCTCACCTCGTTTGATCTGCAGATTCAGATAAGCCGTCAGGTTGGCAACCTCCTTCTTGACGGCACCAAGTCCTACCAGACCGTCGAGTTTTGCCAGACAGTCAGAGACATCCACCGACTTGGGAGCCTCGTATGGAACATCCTCCACCTTGATGGTCATCAGTTCCTCGTTGCTCATCTGGGCGATACTCTCTCCCTGCAGACGTTGAGCCTGCTTCTTACAGATCTGGTCGAAGAGAGAACGCATGGTACGACCATTGGCGAAGTCCTTGTCACGGGAGTTGTACATCTCCGTGATCATCTTCCTGGTCAACTCCTCAGCTTCGGCAGAGAAGATGTACTTCTTATCCTTGGCAAAGACCAGCATGATCTGATACAACTGATCAGGCGTGTAGTCCTTAATATCAAGGAAATAATTGAAACGGCTCCGGAAACCGGGATTAATACGGAAGAGATTTTCCATCTCCATCCGGTAGCCGGCAGCGATGACCACGAACTTTCCACGGTCATCCTCCATCCGCTTCATCAGTTTCTCCAAAGCCTGAGCACCCTGATTATCACGTTCTCCGGCAGAGTTCAACGGAGCAAGGGTATAGGCCTCATCGACGAAGAGGATGCCGCCCATCGCCTTGTCACACAGACGGTCCACCACCTTAGGAGTCTCACCTTGGTAGGGGCTTACCATCTTAGCACGGTCCACTTCCACCACATGGCCGCTGTCAAGATATCCGACAGATGCCAGGATCTCTCCCAGTTTTCGGGCTATCGTTGTCTTACCTGTTCCCGGATTACCGGTCAGGATGATATGCATCGACATCTTTTCCTGTTCTCCGAGACCACGTTCTGCCCGCTGGAGACTGTTCTGCACAGAATAGGCCATCTCCCGGACAGCACTCTTCACTTCGTCCATGCCAATGAACTTATCGAGATCCTTCAGGATATCATCGACAGTTCTCTCTTCGGGTACATAGCCCTGGATATCATCCTTCTCCACCTGAGCAGCTTCAGCACCACGACTGATGAAATGGGTAAAGATATCTTCGGCTGTCTTATTGGCCAGATGTCCGTAACCGAACATCTCATCCTTGATCTTGACCTGGTATTTGAAGAAGCGGGAGAGTTGGTAATCAGCCTCCTCGGAGAATTTCGTGATACCGTACTTTGTCTTGAGATTCAGTTTACAGATATCCGTCAGCTCGTGATAGCCTGGAGTGGGAATACGGAACGTGTATTTGAAACGGTTGAGGACAGCCGGATTACTCTCCAGGAAATCCTCCAGTCCTTTCGTCAGACCCGAGATGACCACGATGGGATTATCCTCCCATTTATCCATCTCCACAAACAACTTATCAAGCGGATTTACCTGATTGGAATACTTGTCGGGCAACAACTTCTGCACATTGTCGAAGAACAGGATGCCCCCCTTGGCCTTCTTGATATTATCATCCCACTTATCTACAAATCGCTGATAGTCAACGGCATCGACCATGGTCAGCTTGGGCTTCTCAATAATCTTTTGCTGGTAGAAATAGTCACGAAGGATCTCGGCAAGCATCGTCTTTCCTGTTCCTGTCTCACCAATGATAATCGCATTGACAGATATCCGGACTTTTGCGATATCCTTACGAGACTGGAGATAGGTATAGGTGTTCACGATGGTCTTCAGCTGTCGCTTCACCTCATCGAGACCGATCAGTCTGTCTAACAAATCCTGACTGGCAAGAGGTTGTCCACACCACTTGCAGAACTTCGCTACGCTTCGGTTTTCCTTATGACAATTCTCACATACCATTATTCTACGTCTTTTTCTAACTGCCTCATGACCTCCGTGGGAGATTTCATCTTGCTGAAATCCGGGTTGCCGACATTCATCAGAGCAGGGCTGAAGATTATGAAATTAAGTACGAATATCAAAGCCAGGATACTCCACAGTACATAATGAAGTACACTCTCACCACTGATGGAGCGCACCTGGTCGGTAACATCATTGAGTAATCCGAACTTGGAACCCGTAAACTTATAGGACCTTGTCTTGAAGGTATAATACAACGGTTCCAAAAGCGTGGACTTCACATCGTTGTCAAGCACTTCAGAGATGAGTTTGCTATCGGCCTTCTGGTCACCGCGGAAGTCCGTCAGATGACAAATCAACATATAGGCCAGCGTGATGAGGATGATGGCCACATTGAACAGATCCGGATGAGACTGTCCGAAATACTTTAATATTAAAATAGGTATATAGGACGATAGTGCCCCGAGGACGCCCCAAAGACATGAGAACATGAAGTCATATCCGCGGAAATAGGCTCTTGTGCCAACAATGATAGCCGTCATGCCTCCTAACGGCAGGCCGATGCAAAGTGCTGTATGGGCAAGCAGGTAGCTGCGGTCCTTGACACCGATGAAAAGCACCAACAGAATCCAGATGCCGCACAACGAGTAGAAGACGGTCCTCCACAGGTTTTCCCTTCTCTTGGCCCGCTGCCAGTTGTTACGGACATTCTTCACCCGTTCCTTCGTTTCCTCACAAGCATCCACAAAGCGCTTATAATAGGTATGTGACTCATCCAACTTACCCAAAGCCAGCAACCACTCCTCAAGTGCACGCTCATAGGCATACTCTTCAGAGAAGTCGGCGAACGGGTCCTCATGATAGAACACCGACATCCACTGGGAGAAGGAACCATTACGGATCTCCGTACGGACTTGGGCATTGTTACGGACATTCAGGTTACGTCCATCCTCATAAACCGTTCCATCGGGCATCAGATAGACCGGCGTGGTACCCAGAATCCGACAGAAACGATAAGCAGCCGTCTTCTCATCATAGTTCCCCATGCGCTCACGGTTCTCATCGCTCTTCATGTCGAAGCAACGGTTATACTCGCTGAGAATTTCCGACCAGCCATGCAACTGGGCATAGTAGCTGAACCGTCCATCGAGATCCGTCAAGTCACTCATAGACTGCCTGAATTCCTCATCACTAAGAGACTGGGCTTCCTTCAGACGTTCACAGAGATGTTCACCAATCTGCATCGGCGTAAATGCACTCTTCAGGTCGTATGCCGCCTCACGGTCCAGATTGTAAAGCACCTTATAGGCCAGAGCCTCCGAGTGTGTCTGACCATGAGTCAGGATTCTCAGGCTCTCGCAGGCCATCCTGTCTTCATGACTGTACATCCACGACAGCAACCGCCCGTCGGTCAGGCACTGCCAGTCGTCGGCAGTCAGCGTCTCTCTTCCAAAGGTCTTCACGATTTCCTTCAGCGAGGATGACGGGTAGCGGGATAGTAGGGGTATCTCTGGATCTATCTCAAAGGCAGTCCGCATAATAGCGACATGGGCATCCTTTTTATCTGTCTCGGTGAAATAGCTGCGGATACGATCTACATTGCACTTCGTATGAGACTCCAGATACAGGAAGAAGCTGTCATTCGGATTAGTCAATAAGATGCCATATTCCTTCTGATAGCTCAACAAGGAGATGGCCAGGCTATGGACATCGTCACACAGATTGCCCTTCACATCCTTGTAGGGATAGGTGGGTTCCATAGCATAGACAGCCGCCAAGAGTCCAGCCCGCTGATCCACAGGATAACGGTTTACCACGATATCCCTCACGATGGTGCTCAGTTTCTGGTTGCCGCACGACTCCAGCCAAGAGCTGATCCGTCCGTTATACAGATAGCCGATAGCCAACTTCTCGTTATCGAGGAGCATGGGAATCAATTCGTGGATATTGTCTGCCACCAGATTCTTGTCCGGATCGACGATAAAGCTCTTGTATTTCAGGAACGGCGAAGACAGATCCACCTTTGGCGAACCGCCCAGGAACCACTCCTCAACCTGCTCATATCCCCACCTGTTGGCCGGATTCACAACGGTCAGTCCCTGTACAATCAGCCTGACCCTTTCCGGAAGTTCGTTGATATGGGGCAACCGACCTTCATTCTTCTGCCGCATCATCACCCGTTCATTGGAGCTCATGGGCGACTCCCCAAGCCACAGGGCCATCAGGGTGATACCCAACGAATAGTAGTCGGCAGCAGCAGAGACCTCCACTACACCGTCAATCACATCGGCATACATCTCCGGAGCCGCATAAATCGGTGTACGGGCCTGGGTAGTCTTATGAGCCTTGCCATTCTGGTCGAGCATGCTCGAGATGCCAAAATCGCCAAGCACCAGTTCCGTATGTTCCTTGTCACGGAAGAAAAAGTTGCTGGGTTTGATGTCTTTATGGAGGATATTGCACTCATGGCAATAGGACAACGCCGCCGCTCCCTGTAAGGCGATACGACGGAACTTGTCGATGTCACCATTCAGCCGATACTCCGACAACGTGCCTCCCTTCAGGTATTCCATCAGTTCATAGAAACGATGCTTTCCGTCAACATAGGTCTTACCATAATCGAAGACCTTGACAATCATCTCAAAGCCGAAGTTATAGACTACCTGTAGGATTTTCTTATTGACATCAAAGTTGGGATAATAGATCTTCAGGACATATTCCTCTCCGTTATTCTCCACGAGAAACACCTGCGCCTCTCCAGAGTTGTCGCTCAGAATATTCACGTTCCGATAGTTGACGCCCTTCAGAATAAAATATTCATTCTTGCCTCCTCCACCCTGCGGCGTCATGCCGTCTGACCGTACCGTACCGTCAAGCGCTACAGGTTGGGCACCAGTCATCGAAGTAACGGAGTAGTCATGCCGTATCGCAAAATCAGCATCACCCCTTTTTGTAGAGTCCAGCGTTCTTTCAGTCATCATGTTAGATATCGTCGTTAATTTCCTTTTTTATATCTTTGCCAAGAATGATCCACTTGCCTCCCAGCTGCGGCTTGGCACAGCCACAAGGACTGGAGTGGAGCGCATGCTTGAAGTTACACTCCCAAGCCAGCCTGACCCCCTGCGGACGACAGGCCATAGCATAGTTACGCACCTGGGCCGCCTTGGGTTGGGGCTTCTGCGCCATCTTGTCAAGAAGGGCCGAAATCATCTTGAGACGGTCCTTCTTCTTGGCATTATATTCCTCCTTGGTCATTCGACGGTTCTCGGCCTCCTTAATCACAGGATGGACTACCCCGCGATCCTGGGCCAATAGCGTCAGTACACGTTCACGCAATTTGATGTTACGCTGATCCTTCAACACTTCATACTCTGAGGTGTAAGGAATCGTCTGTTCCATCTGCTGGATTTCCAATGCCAGCTTCTGCATCTCCTTGAACTCCGGCAATTCATGGACCTGCGCTATCAACTGACGGGCCTCGTCGGTCAGAGCCGTACCGCATTGCTTACAGAAAGCGAAATCGTTCAGCGTATGACAGACCGGACATACGATACCTCCCCGAGGATTGCCACATTCAGGACAGAAAGCATCCCGACTGGAAATCCGGGCTCCACAGAAAGAACAAACGTTGGTCTTGATATATCTGCGACACGACTCACAGAAATCGGCATCAGGATCCACTTCTGCACCACAGTTCGGACAGGATGTCTTGCCTATCGGCTGGCCACATGAGCCACAATAGATAGCCTCCGGATCGTTGATAGCCCCACAATGCGGACACTTGACACCCCCCGCATACTGCATCTGCATCTGCTGTTGCGACGCCGTATCGGTATCACGCGTCAGGCTCATTTCCTGACGCTGCATTTCCAGGTTTCCTTCTCTGGACTTCCCAGGGTTTAGCGTAATATCTTCGTTCATACAATTCAGGCGTTATGCGTTAACTTAGGTGCAAAGATATATAAAAAAACCAAACTAACAAAAAAAACCGCCGTAAATTTATATTTACGACGGCATTTTTATCCATTTCGGGGTAAAATTACCACAATTCAAGGCGTTCAGACTTCGGAATGAACATTTTGTCACCCTCTTTCACGCCAAAGGCTTCATACCATGCATCGATGTGCGGCAGGGCTCCGTTCACGCGCCAACGACCCAATGAGTGGGGGTCGCTCTTCGTACGATTGCGGATTTCCTCATCGGTAATATTGCCTGCCCAAACGCCGGCATAGGCATGGAAGAAACGCTGGTCGGCTGTCAAACCATCCTTCTCCTTCAGCGCACTGAACTTCGTAGCGTTCTTATAGGCTGCCCAAGCCACCTGCAGACCTCCATGATCGGCCAGGTTCTCACCAAGTGTCAGACGACCATTGGCCTTCAGGCCGGGCAGCACCTCGATAGCAGAGAAGAAGTCGGCGTACTTGTCTGTACGTTCTGTAAAGTTCTTTCCATCTTCTTCCTTCCACCAGTCGTGCATATTTCCTTCCTTGTCGAAGCGGCGTCCCTGGTCATCAAAGCCGTGAGTCATCTCGTGACCGATCACCACGCCGATGGCCCCATAGTTGAAGGCATCGTCGGCACTCATGTCGAAGAACGGATATTGCAGGATACCAGCGGGGAAGCAGATCTCGTTGGTCGTGGGGTTATAGTAGGCATTCACCGTCTGGGGCGTCATGTACCAGTCGTCACGATCAACGGGTTTGCCAACGGTATGGTCGAGTCTCCAGGCATTCCAGAACTTGGCACACTCCTGCATGTTTTCGTAATAAGATTTGGCAGGATCAATCTGGAGCTTCGACATATCCGTCCACTTGTCAGGATAGCCTACCTTCACATAGAACGTATTCAGCTTCAACAAGGCATTCACCTTCGTCGAGTCGTCCATCCAATCCTGGGCGGCGATGCGCTCGCCGAGGGCAATCTGCAGGTTCTTCACGAGGGTGATCATGCGCTGCTTGGCAGCCTCGGGGAAATATTTCTCTGCGTAAATCTTTCCCAGAGCCTCACCCATCACGCGCTCCACCTGACTGGTGCTGCGCTTCCAGAGCGGGTGGTTCTCCTTACGACCAGAACGCACTCGACCGTTGAAGTCGAAGCTCTCGGCCACCGTCGCGTCGCTCAGATAGTTGGCAGCACCCGAAATGAAGCCCCACTCCATCACGTCGCGATACTCAGCAGGCTTGATGCCGGCCACCAATTTGTTGGCGCCTTCGAGGAAGGCGGGTTGACCAACAACCATCTCCTGCAGAAACTTCGTATCTACACCCTGGGCGTTCATCACCTTCACCAGCGGCAGGTTGGGATAGTTCGTCTCAAACTCCTGAAGCGTCATCTTGTTGTAGTTGGCTTCAGGGTCACGGAGCTCGGTGCGCGACTTCGACACCTTGGCCAGCGACGTCTCCACATTCATGATGTTCTGCATCTTCTTCGTGGCAGCACCCTTGCTGAACCCGAAGAGCTGGAACATCTTCACCACGTGCTTCTTGAAGGCCTCGCGGATGTCGGCTGTCGCCTTGTCGTTATCGAGGTAATACTCTTTCTGTCCCATCGAGAGGCCACCCTGATGGATGCTCAGGATGTTCTGCGTGGCGTTCTTCTCATCAGCCCCGAAGCCGCAGAAGAAGAACTCTTGCTCACCGTAGGGGGCCAGTTCCAGTTGGATATCCAGCAGCTGCTTGTTGGTCTTGGCGCCCTCCAGCTTCTTGATCAGGGGCATCAGCGGGGCCACACCCTCCTGATTACGGCGCACGGAATCCATCGCCAGTTTATAAAGGTCGCTCAGCTTCTGCTCCAGCGTACCCTTGGCGTAGGTGTTGCTCTGCAACTCTGCCAGAATGCCGTTGATGCGTTTGTCGTTGTCTTCCTGCAGACGGTCGAAGCTGCCGTAGCGCGAATAGGCTGCGGGTAGGGGATTGTTCTTCATCCATCCGCCACAGGCGTACTCATAGAAGTCATCACCAGGACTAACTGTCTTGTTGAAGTCCTTCACATTTAGTCCGGATCCCAGTCCGTCTTGTGCCATAGTCATCAGGGAAATTGATGCCATTGCCATCATTGTTACGATTCTTTTCATACTAATTTAAGTTTTACGGGTGCAAAGATAGTGCAAATCGAGCAAAACACCAAATTATTATGTATATTTTCGAGCGTAAGTAATTAAGTAAAAATCAGGATCTTGTTTCCTCCAACTCCTCACTAAGACGTTCCCAACGTTCCATTTCCTCATCGAGGCTACGCTTGGTGGTGGTGTATTCGGTGACGAGCATCATGTCGGAAGCATTCTCTGGAATCATCAGCAGATCGTCGAGTTCCTTCAGACGGGCCTCCATCTTCTCAATCTTGGCTTCCGACTCCTTCACGGCCTTCTCAGCACGCTTCAGGCGCTTCTGCTGCTCCTTGTGCTCGGCATAGCTGAGAGCCTTTTTCAGAGCATCCTCAGGAATGACGGAGGTAGCAGAAGGATTGGCAGCAACGGGTTTTGCAGGCTCCGCAGGCTTCTGCGACACAAAGGGCGAGGACGGTGTGCCCAACTGGTTGAGGTCGGAGATCTTCTTCGCCTGGAGGAAGTCATAGATGCCGCCGAGATGCTCACGGACTCGTCCACCACCAAACTCGTAGACCTTCGTGACCAGTCCGTCGAGGAACTCACGGTCGTGAGAGACGATGATGGCCGTTCCGTCGAAAGCCTTGATGGCCTCCTTCAGCACGTCTTTCGAAGGCATGTCGAGGTGGTTTGTGGGCTCGTCGAGAATCAACAGGTTCACAGGCTCTAACAGCAGACGGATCATTGCCAGACGGCTACGCTCACCACCGCTGAGCACCTTCACTTTCTTGTCGCTCTCCTCGCCGCCGAACATAAAGGCACCGAGGATATCATTGATACGCAGGCGGATATCGCCCTTCGCCACATTGTCGATGGTCTGGAAGACGGTGAGACTCTCGTCGAGTAGTTGCGCCTGGTTCTGGGCGAAGTAGCCGATCTGGATGTTATGACCGATCTTCAACTCGCCCGTATAGGGAATCTCGCCCATGATGCACTTCACCAACGTAGACTTTCCCTCGCCATTCTTGCCAACGAAGGCCACTTTCTCGCCGCGTTTGATGGTCAGCGTCACATGGTCAAAGACGGTGTGGGCACCATAGTCCTTGCGCACCTCGTCGCAGATGACGGGATAGTCGCCAGAGCGCAAGCAGGGAGGGAACTTCAGGTGCATGGCGGAGTTGTCGACCTCGTCGATCTCGATAGGCACGATCTTCTCCAACTGCTTGATCTTCTGCTGCACCTGAACGGCCTTCGTGGCCTTATAGCGGAAACGCTCGATGAAGTCCTTCATCTCGACCACTTCCTTCTGCTGGTTCTCATAGGCTCGCAGTTGCTGTTCGCGGCGCTCACGGCGAAGCACAACATATTCGTTGTATTTCACCTTATAGTCGATGACCTTTCCGCAGGAGATCTCCAACGTGCGGTTCGACACATTATTAATAAATGCACGGTCGTGACTCACCAGCACAACGGCACTCGCCGACTGTGCCAGAAACTGCTCCAACCATTGGATACTCTCGATGTCGAGGTGGTTCGTAGGCTCGTCGAGCAACAGCACATCGGGCTTCTGCAGGAGGATCTTCGCCAGCTCGATACGCATGCGCCAGCCGCCGGAGAATTCCGAAGTGGGGCGATCGAAGTCTGTACGCAGGAATCCCAGTCCGGTGAGTGTCCTTTCGAGCTCAGCCTCACGGCTTTCAGCGCCCATCATCAGATAACGTTCGTGTTCGGTGGTGTATTTCTCAATCAGCGCCAGATAGTCCTCGCTCTCGTAATCAGTGCGCTCAGCCAGCTGTTGGTTCATCTGGTCAAGCCGTGCTTTCATCTTAGTGATGTCGGCAAAGGCTTTCTGGGCCTCCTCACGGACGGTGGTGTCGTCCTGCAGGATCATCACCTGCGGCAGGTAGCCGATGCGGCAGTCGTTGGGGATGCTCACCGTTCCTGCCGTTGGTTTCTGCTGACCGCAGAGAATCTTCAGCAGGGTGGACTTGCCAGCTCCGTTCTTACCCACCAGGGCAATACGGTCGCGGTCGTTGATGACAAAACCCGCATCAGCGAACAACGGCTTCACGCCAAACTCAACCTTTAGACCTTCTACTGAAATCATTTCTCGCGTTTGTCGACGAATTCATAGTCCTTGAACTGTTCCCTGGGAAAGCAGAGCATCTCGTCGGTGATACCCCCTGAGCGGAAATTGGAGATATTGATGGTTGTCCAGACGAAAGCAATCTTGATCCGCACGCTGATGGGGTGATAGGTCTTCCGTTCCACGAGGGCGTGGACTTCCTTGATACCCTTTGCACCTTTCTTGGCTTTCAGCGTCAACATCAGACCTTGCTCTTCCTCGGAGATACTGTAGTCGAAGTTCTCAGGCTCGAACTTGAATTTCGAAGAATACTTGTCCGACTTATTATTCTTCGCGCTGTGAATTTCCACCTCCTTCTTCTTCTTTTTCTTTTTTATGGTATAGACTGTCGTACCGTCGTTCCAGGAATTCATCTTCTCGTCGACGAACTTGCTCTTCTTGCCCTTATACCATATCGTACCGTTGGTCTTATAGATGCCGATGATGTTCACGTCGTAGTGCAAGGTTGCTCCCTGCTCTCCAAACACCTGATGATAGGCATTATTGAAGATGCGACGGGCCTGACGGGCATTGGGAGTGTCCTGTGCCTGTACAGAACAGAGGGCCGTCAGAAGCAGCATCAGCATGAATACAATCCTTATTCTCATCTTTTTTTCAGTTTCGGGGTGCAAAATTACACATTTCTCGCGGATTATTATTATTTTTGCACACAAATTAACGATTTACTTGCCTAAGGTATGGAAAAGAACATCTTTGCAGAACTAATAGCCAAAGCCCTCCAGCTACAGGAACGGGCCGTAGCCAACACACTGTCACTGCTCGAAGAAGGCTGTACGATTCCCTTCATTTCACGTTATAGGAAGGAACGTACCGGCGGCCTCGACGAAGTGCAGATAGCCGCCATCAGCGACCGCTTCGACAAGCTTAAGGAGATACAGAAACGCAAGGAGACGGTCACAAAGACCATCACCGACCTTGAGAAGATGACGCCCGAGCTACAGCAACGCATCGAGGCCTGCTGGGATGCGACGGAACTAGAAGACATTTATCTGCCCTATAAGCCCAAGCGTCGCACCAGGGCCCAGGTGGCCCGTGAACAGGGTCTTGAGCCTCTGGCCAAGATCCTCATGCTCCAACGGGAACGCGACCCTGAGCGCACAGCCAACTCTCAACTCTCAACTCTCCACTCTCAACTTAGCGTCGCAGACGCCATCAAAGGCGCCCAGGACATCATCGCCGAGACCGTCAGCGAAGACGAGCGCAGTCGTCAGCAGCTCCGCAATGCCTTCAGCCGTCAGGCCATGATTACATCCAAGGTCGTCAAGGCCAAGGCCGATACGGACGAAGCCGCCAAATACAGTGATTATTTCGACTGGTCGGAACCTCTGAAGCGCTGCTCTTCCCACCGTCTGCTGGCCATGCGCCGAGGTGAGGAAGAGGGTATCCTCCGCGTCACCATCTCCCCCGACGACGAGGAGGCTGTAGATCGTCTGAAGCGCCATTATGTCTATGGCAACACGCCCTGTGGCAAACTGGTAGCCGAAGCCATCGACGACGGCTACAAGCGTCTGCTCAAGCCCGCCATCGAGACGGAGTTTGCCGCGCTCAGCAAGGAGAAGGCCGACGAGGAGGCCATCCGTGTCTTCGCAGAGAACCTGCGCCAGCTATTGCTTGGTGCCCCATTAGGACAGAAACGGGTGATGGGTGTCGACCCCGGCTTCCGCACAGGCTGCAAGGTGGTGTGCCTCGATGCCCAAGGCAACCTGCTCCACCATGAGGCCATCTTCCCCCACCCTCCTGTCAACAAACGGACAGAGGCTGCCATCGCCATCCTGAAGATGGTCAGGAAGTATCAGATCGAGGCCATCTCCATCGGCAACGGCACCGCCAGCCGTGAGACGGAACATTTCATCAAAGACGCCCTCGCCGGACGCTATAACATCGATGCCGGCAGCAAAATCCTTGACCATCAGCCACAGGTGTTTGTCGTCTCAGAGTCTGGAGCGTCAGTCTACTCTGCCTCGAAGATTGCCCGCGACGAGTTCCCTGACGAGGATGTGACTGTCCGTGGAGCCGTCTCCATCGGCCGTCGCCTCATGGATCCCCTCGCCGAACTGGTGAAGATCGACCCCAAGAGCATCGGCGTGGGACAATACCAGCACGACGTGGATCAGACGAAACTCAAGCACTCGCTCGACCAGACCGTCGAGAGTTGTGTCAATGCCGTGGGTGTCGACTTGAACACTGCCTCGCAACACTTGCTGACCTATGTCAGCGGTCTCGGACCCGTGCTGGCCAAGAATATTGTGGAGTATCGGAAAGCAAACGGAGCCTTCTCCTCCCGTGCCCAGTTGAAGAAGGTGCCCCGTCTCGGCCCTTCGGCCTTCCTGCAGTGCGCCGGCTTCCTCCGCATCCCTGGTGCCAAGAACCCACTCGACAACTCCGCCGTCCATCCTGAGAGTTATCCCATCGTCGAACAGATGGCAAAGGATCACGGCTGCTCCGTGGCAGACCTCATTAATAATAAGGAGAAGCGTGAGGCCGTCGATATCAGGAAGTATGTGACAGCCGAGGTAGGCATCCCCACCCTGACGGATATCATGAAGGAGCTGGAGAAGCCTGGCCGTGACCCGCGAGAGCAGTTGGAAGAATTCGAGTTCGACAAGAACGTCTCCACCATCGACGACCTCGTGGAGGGGATGGTGCTGCCTGGCATCGTCACAAACATCACCAACTTCGGCGCCTTCGTCGACATCGGCGTCCATCAGGACGGACTCGTACATATCTCCCAGATGGCCAATCGCCGTATCGCCCATCCGCTCGATGTGGTGAAGCTTCATCAGCACATACAGGTCAGAGTCATCGAGGTAGACCGTCGCCGCAACCGCATCTCCCTCTCCATGAAAGGGTTATAGCAGGAAACCTTCTTTCTTCGATTAGAAACACTGATATACATTATTTATTTAACGTCGTCTCCTTTCAGACGACCTTTAAGTTTTGTTGTTATTTGTTTCCTTTTTTCTCTCTTTAATCCCTCCTGCCTTCAGTGTGGGTGGTTGTATCAGTAAGTCAAAGATCACTTTGTCAACTGCCGTTCTGACTGATTGACGATGCAAAGTTACGATGTCTTTCTGGATTCCGCAATAGCTGTCATACCGATTCGGAAAGCATTCGGAAAACCGGATACCACTTTCGGAAAGAATTTCGGAAAAACGCGATTTCCCACCCTTTGTCAGGTTGTAAAAACGCTTCACAAGGTTGTTCCTGCGTGTGATCACGCTAAAGACACCACGCCGCTACGCTGCTACACTGTCCCATTTGGTATTTTATGAAAGTTATTCTGATTAGGGGGCATGGATGACTTCGAATACAGAGAGGCGTCTCTTTTTGTTTTTTATATATTTATTATATTATATATATTATAATATATATAATATAATAAATATTAGATATTGCCTTTCTTCAAACTTCGTTTTTCGAAATGGGACAGTGTAGCAGTGTAGCGGCGTGGATATCCTCAATGTGAATTGTCTTTACAATTTTCATTGCAAAATAATGGGCCTGGATTTGTGGCTTTGAAACCTGGAGTTTGCAGGCAGGAAAGTTGGACTTTGGTCTAATGAAAGTCGGAGTTTCATGGCAGGAAACTCGGAGAGGCTGAAAAGCACTAAAAAAGGCAGCTCAAGGCTGCCCAAGATGTTGGTAAATAATGTTTACTTCCGCCGAAAGACAACGTGCAGCGCTTCAGCTGCCAAAAATGATAGTAGCTGCGCTCACGGCATTTCTGACGGCGATCAGTACGACCAGTTGTATGGGCGTAGGGCCGTTCTGAAAAGAGTAATGAGGTGTAATTAAAAAAGGCCCGCGTCTGCGAGCCTTTTTCTGATTCTTCTTACTTCACTTTACTTCACTTCCCCGATAATCTTGGCACCCTCCTTCAGGGCCTCCATATTCAAGGGAATCAGGTCGTGATGGCGCTCAGGCAGCGTCTTCTTGAGGGCTTTCTCCACACCCTTGTCGCTCACCACGGGAGCCACCTTCAACAGTCCGCCGAGGACAATCATGTTGAAGACCTTACCGTTCTTCATCTCGGCAGCCTTGTCCATAGCGTTGATCTCATAGACGATGATGTCCTTACGAGTGGGCTTGTTGATGATACCGAAGCCGTCGTAGATGAGAATACCACCAGGCTTGATCTTCGGCTCGAACTTCTCCAGAGAAGGCTGGTTCAGCACCACGGCGATGTCGTACTTGCTGAGGATGGGCGAAGAGATGCGCTCGTCGCTGACAATAACCGTCACGTTGGCTGTACCACCGCGCTGCTCAGGACCGTAGGCAGGCATCCAAGTGACCTCCTTATCCTCCATCAGTCCACTATAGGCCAGAATCTTACCCATCGAGAGCACGCCCTGACCTCCGAAACCTGAGATTATAATTTCTTTCTTCATATATTCTCTTTTAAATTATCAAGAATTTGAGAATTTAAGAATTTATAATACCTGATCATTCGCTTGCGAAAGAATTCTCTAATTCTCTAATTCTTGATTAAAAATTATTGATTCGTTGTATCCTTGAGGTCTCCTTTGGGATAGAAGGGGAACATGTTCTCCTTCATCCATTCGTTAGCCTTGGCGGGAGTGAGCTTCCAACCGCTGTTACAGGTGGAGACGAACTCCACGAGCGATGAGCCCTTACCAGCCATCGAAGCCTCGAAAGCCTTGCGCAGCGCCTTCTTCGCCTTGAGGATAGAGGCCACACTCTCCACACTCTGACGAGTGACGTAGCAAGTACCCTCCAGACCGGCAGCGATATCAGCCATCTTCAGGGGATAGCCGTGCAACTGAGGATCACGGCCATAAGGACAAGTAGAGGTCTTCTGACCAATCAGCGTGGTAGGAGCCATCTGACCACCCGTCATGCCATAGATGGCATTGTTGACGAAGATGATGACAATGTTCTCGCCACGGTTCAGGGCATGTATGGTCTCACAGGTACCGATACAGGCGAGGTCGCCATCACCCTGATAGGTGAAGACGAGACGGTCGGGCCAGCAGCGCTTGATACCTGTAGCCAGTGCGGGAGCACGACCGTGGGCAGCCTCCTGCCAGTCGATATCTATATAGTTGTACGCGAAGACGGCACAGCCTACAGGCGATACACCTACGGCCTTGTCTTCCATTCCCATCTCCTCGATGACCTCGGCAATGAGCTTATGCACCACACCGTGACTACAGCCTGGGCAGTAGTGCATGTTATTGTCGTTCATCAGCGTCGGCTTCTTGCAGACGATATTCTCTGGTTGAACTATCTGATTTCTATCCATATACATAAGAACTTTTTTCTTTTTTTGACAGAAGAACAAAAGTACATAATTCTTATGGCGTAGCCTTTATGTTCTTATGTTCTTATGTCTAAAAAATGTTATTTATGTCTTATTTCATTATTTTGTCTTTAAGCGCTTCTACAATCTCTTCCGGATCGGGAACGATACCACCCAGACGACCGAACTGCTCGACGGGCACGGCACCATTCACAGCAAGGCGAACATCCTGAACCATCTGACCAGCGTTGATCTCTGCCACCAGGATACCCTTCACCTTCTTCGACAGCTCAGCAATCTGCTTGATGGGGAACGGGAACAGGGTGATGGGACGGAACAAACCGACCTTGATACCCTGTTCGCGGGCAATCTCCACACTCTTCTCTGCGATACGGGCAGCAGAACCAAAAGCAACAATCGCATACTCAGCATCGTCCATCAACTGCTCCTCATAGCGCACCTCATTCTCCTGAATCTTAGCATATTTCTCCTGAAGGGCGATGTTACGCTGCTCCATGATCTCAGGCTTCAACTCCAGCGAAGTGATGACCACGCGCTCACGGTTCTTAGGCTTACCAGTAGAGGCCCAAGGACACTGTTTGATCACCTCCTCGTCAGTACGACGGGGCTTGAACGGCGGCAGCACCACCTTCTCCATCATCTGACCGATGACACCATCGCTCAGAATCATAGCGGGGTTACGATACTTGAAAGCCAGCTCGAAGGCGAGGTCTACGAAATCAGCCATTTCCTGCACAGACGACGGAGCCAGCACGATGACCTTATAGTCGCCGTTACCACCACCACGGGTAGCCTGGAAATAGTCACCCTGTGAAGGCTGGATGGTACCCAGACCAGGACCACCACGCTGTACATTCACAAACACACCAGGCACCTCGGCACCAGCCATGTAGGTGATACCCTCCTGCATCAGGGCGATGCCAGGTGACGATGACGAGGTCATGGCACGCTTACCGGCTCCGGCAGCACCATAGACCATATAGATAGATGCCAGCTCACTCTCAGCCTGAACCACCTGCATACCGGTAGTCTCCCAAGGCTTCAGTTCAGCCAGCGTCTCAATCACTTCACTCTGCGGAGTAATAGGATAGCCGAAATAGCCGTCGCATCCGCAACGAATAGCAGCATGGGCGATTGCCTCATTGCCTTTCATCAATACAACTTCTTTCTCTTCTGCCATAGCTTACTCCTCCACTCTTTTACGATACACGGTGATACAGCCGTCAGGGCAGACAATGCCACACGAGGCACAGCCCACACAGGCCTCCTCGTTGACAGCCTCCACATAAGGGTAGCCGTGCAGATTCACTTTGTTGGCCAGGGCGATAACCTTCTGGGGACAGGCAATGATGCACAACTGGCATCCCTTACACCGCTCCGTATCCACCTCAATGGCGCCTTTCATTTTTGCCATAATTATTCGTTTAATGCATTAACCTCTTTCGAAATTGGGTGCAAAGGTAGTTCATTTTATGCAAAATGCAAAGAAAAAACGACTTTTTCTTTGCATTTTCACATATTATATATTCTGCGACAAGTCTCAGGGACTTATCTCCCGATCTTTAAAAGGATTAAATCATATTTCAATACTCCGTCTTATCTGTCTTTTCGCTCCAAAGGCGGAAGGTGACCAGAGCCTCATCACGGAGGAGAGGGATGATAGGCACGGTGCGGTTACCTAATGGACGTTCAAGTTCCTCGTAGATAAAGTCATCGGCAAATTGGATGTCTCGGGCATCCTTACGGTTGTTACCGTAAAAGATACGACTGATTCGGGCCCAATAGATCGCGCCAAGACACATGGGACAGGGTTCGCAGGAGGTATAGATCGTACAGCCCGAGAGGTCGAAGGTACCCAGACGGCGACAGGCCTCACGGATGGTGTTCACCTCAGCATGGGCTGTTGGATCGTTATCGATGGTGACGCTGTTGCTACTACCGGCAATCACCTTGCCATCCTTCACAATGACGGCACCGAAAGGGCCACCACCACGATTAACACTCTCGTTGGCCAATCGAATGGCCTCACGCATAAATTGCTTATCTTGTTCAGTTATCATAATACTCAGGGATTATACATATCTTTACAATAGAAGGCCATGATATCATCGAGCATGCGCTTGGCCTCGACGGCAGGACTGTCGGGGTCAAGCGCAATAGCCTGGATGTAGTTGTTGATGGCTTCGTGCCACTGTCCCTGCTTGCGGGCCTCGTTACCTTTCAGATAATACTCCTCAGCGGTCATTTATAGTACTCTTTCTTACCAGCAGCGAGTGTATTCTTCATCAGCGAGCAGATGGTCATCGGCCCTACCCCACCAGGGACAGGCGTGATGAAGGAGCACTTGGGAGCTACCTCGTCGAACTTCACATCGCCATTCAGACGGAAACCGCTCTTACGGGTGGCATCAGGCACACGGGTGGTGCCTACGTCGACAATCACAGCACCCTCCTTCACCATGTCGGCCGTCACAAAGTCGGGCTGTCCGATGGCGGCAATGATAATGTCAGCCTCACGGCACTCCTCCTTCAAGGTCTTGGAGTGTGAGTGGCATACAGTCACCGTAGCATCACCATACTGTTTCTGCATCATGAGCTGGGCCATGGGCTTACCCACGATGTTCGAGCGTCCGAGAACAACGCACTTCTTGCCGCTAGTCTCGATATTGTAGCGCTTCAGCAGGGTGATGATGCCGAGGGGTGTGGCAGAGATAAAACACGGCAGACCGATGGCCATGCGGCCCACGTTGATGGGATGGAAACCGTCTACGTCCTTGCGATAGTCGATGGCCTCGATGATCTTCTGTTCATCAATATGCTTGGGCAGAGGAAGCTGCACGATGAAGCCGTCGACATCGTCGTCCTTATTGAGTTTGTCGACACAGGCCAAGAGTTCTGCCTCTGTGATGTCGGCCTCAAAGCGGATGAGTGTGCTCTTGAAACCACAGGCCTCGCAGGCCAGCACCTTGTTCTTCACATACGTCTCAGAGCCACCGTCGTGACCCACCAACACAGCTGCCAGGTGGGGTTGCTTGCCACCAGCGGCCACGATTTTCTTCACTTCCTCGGCAATCTCTGCCTTAATGGCTGTTGCTGTTGCTTTTCCGTCAATTAATTGCATATTATTTTTGTTTACAGTTTACAGTTTACGGTTTACAGTTGATTACTTCTATAGGCGGTATCCTCAGAACGGCTTGCCAGCATATCATCTGTAAACTGTAAACCGTCAACTGTAAACAAAGACCTTAGAACTTGGGCATGCCGCCACCCTTCATCGCCTTCATGGCGTTGGCCATCTGAGCCATCTTCGAAGAACCCATACCAGAGACCATACGCATCATCTTGCGCGTCTGGTCGAACTGTTTCATCAGACGGTTCACATCGTCGAGCTTCGTGCCTGAACCGGCAGCTATACGACGGCGACGGCTCTGGTTGATGATATCGGGATTCTGGCGCTCCTTCGGCGTCATCGAGTTGATGATGGCCTCGATGCCCTTGAAGGCGTTGTCGTCGATGTCGAGATCCTTGATCTGCTTGCCTACACCGGGGATCATCGCTGCCAAGTCCTTGATGTTACCCATCTTCTTGATTTGCTGGATCTGACCCATGAAGTCGTCGAAGTCGAACTTGTTCTTGCGGATCTTCTTCTCCAGACGCTTGGCCTCCTCTTCGTCGTACTGCTGCTGGGCACGCTCCACGAGGCTTACAATGTCACCCATGCCGAGGATACGGTCGGCCATACGCTCGGGATGGAACACGTCAATGGCCTCCATCTTCTCACCCGTACCGACGAACTTGATGGGCTTCGTCACCACTGTACGGATGGAGAGGGCAGCACCACCACGGGTGTCACCATCGAGTTTCGTCAGCACCACGCCGTCGAAGTCGAGGCGGTCGTTGAACTCCTTGGCGGTGTTCACGGCATCCTGACCAGTCATCGAGTCGACCACGAAGAGCGTTTCATTGGGATTGACGGCCTTCTTCAGCGTCTCGATCTCCTGCATCATCTCCTCGTCAACGGCCAGACGACCTGCAGTATCGATGATGACCACATCGTTGGCCTTCGCCTTGGCTTCCTGGATAGCGTGGTTGGCAATCTCCACCACGTTCTTATTGTCAGGCTCCGTATAGACGGGAACACCAACGCTCTCACCCACCACCTTCAACTGCTCGATGGCAGCAGGACGATACACGTCGCAGGCCACCAAGAGAGGTTTCTTGTGGTTGCGGGTCTTCAACAGGTTGGCGAGCTTACCGCTGAACGTGGTCTTACCAGAACCCTGCAGACCAGACATCAGGATGATGGCAGGCGCTCCAGCACGGCCCTCGACCTTCAATTCGGAGGCTGTGCCACCCATCAGCTCAGCCAGCTCGTCGTGGACAATCTTCACCATCAGCTGACTAGGCTTCACGGCGGTGAGCACATTCTGACCCAGAGCTTTCTGCTTCACCGTATCGGTAAAGGTCTTGGCGACCTTATAGTTCACGTCAGCGTCGAGCAAAGCTCGGCGCACATCCTTCAGGGTCTCGGCGACATTAATCTCAGTGATCTTGCCCTCACCTTTCAGGATCTTAAATGATCTCTCAAGTCTGTCACTTAAATTCTCAAACATATTATCTTGTTTACTGTTTACGGTTTACTGTTTACAGTTGATTACTTCTATAGGCGGTATCCTCAGAACGGCTTGCCAGCATATCATCTGTAAACTGTAAACCGTCAACTGTAAACTATAACTTATATTACCTCATATCCGAACTTCTCGCAGAGAGCAAGGCTCATCTCCTTCAGTTTGAATTTCTGAATCTTGCCAGAGCCTGTCAACGGGAACTCGTCGATGAAGAACACATACTTCGGAATCTTATAACGGGCAATCTTACCGCGACAGAACTCCTGTACATCCTCCGGCTCCATCTTCACACCCTCTTCAAGGATGATGAAGGCACCCACGGCCTCGCCATATTTCTTCGAGGGAACGGCAGCCACCTGTACATCGCGGATGCCGGGCATATGATAGAGGTACTCCTCAATCTCACGCGGATAGATGTTCTCACCGCCACGGATGATCATGTCCTTGATGCGGCCCGTGATCTTATAGAAGCCCTGTTCATCCTTCACGCCGAGGTCGCCAGAATGCAGATAACCATTCTTATCGATCACCTCAGCCGTAGCCTCAGGGTTCTTGTAGTAGCCCTTCATCACGTTGAAGCCCTTACAGCACATCTCCCCCTGCACACCGACGGGACACTCCTCACCGGTCTCAGGATCGAGCACCTTCACGTCGACAAACGGATAGTCGCGGCCTACGGTCGTGCAACGCTGCTCGAAGGTATCGTTCAGACAGGTCTGCGTCATGCCTGGCGACGACTCCGTCAGACCGTACACACTCGTGATGGTCATATACATCTTCTCCGAGACCTGTTTCATCAATTCCACAGGACACAGCGAACCTGCCATGATACCCGTGCGCAGACAAGTCAGGTCGAACATCGAGAACATCGGGTGGTTCAGTTCGGCGATAAACATCGTGGGCACACCATAGACGGCCGTACACCGCTCCTTGTGGATAGAGGCCAGAACGACGAGAGGGTCAAACTTCTCGACCATCACCTCAGTACAACCGTGCGTCAGACAGTTCATCGTGGCGAGTACCACACCGAAGCAATGGAAAAGCGGCACACAGACGCAGAGTTTGTCGTCCTGCGTGAAGCCCATGTTCTCACCCGTGAAATACCCGTCGTTGGCAATACCGTAATGCGTCAGCATTACACCCTTGGGGAAGCCCGTTGTTCCTGAGGTGTACTGCATGTTGCATACATCGTGACAAGTCACCTTGCTCTTCATCTCCAACAGGGTCTCGTCCTCCACGTTCTGACCTAAGAGCAGCAACTCGGCGGTGTTGAACATACCGCGATACTTCTCCATACCGATGAACACCACGTTCTTCATATAAGGGAAGCGTTCACTGTTCAGATGGCCACGCTCGCAGGTCTTCAGTTCTGGCAGCATCGTATAGGTCATGTCCACATAGTTACAGTCCCACGTACCATCGGTGATACAGAGGGTGTGCATGTCAGAGTCCTTACAGAGATACTCCAACTCACTCTGCTTATAGTTGGTGTTCACCGTCACCAGCACGGCACCGATCTTGGCAGTGGCATAGAGAAACGTCAGCCAGTCGGGCACGTTCGTGGCCCAGATACCCACGTTCGATCCACGCTCCACGCCGATGGCGATCAGGCCTTTGGCGAGGTTATCCACACGCTCGTTGAACTTACTCCAAGTGAAACGGAGGTCACGGTCACTATAGACGATATATTCCTTATCCGGCGTCGTCTCAGCCCAATATTCGAGCCACTGGCCGAGGGTACGCTCATGGAGTGTATAGCCGGCACTACCCGTCTCAGCAGGATATGTTCTGTCTGGCAGAGGCCTGCCTGCCATATCTAATTTCACGTCACTCATTCTTAGTTATGTTCTTATGTTCTTCTGTCTAAAAAACGTTCTTCTGTCTAGAACGGAATGTATATAAGTGCGAGAATCTTGGCAGACTTGCCTGGAGCGCCATGCAGATGGTGCTTCACGATAGAATCATAATAGATCGAGTCGCCTTCTTTCAGCGAATACTTTTCCTTGCCGTATTCCACTTCCACTTCACCCTGCATCACATAGATAAACTCCTCACCCTCATGGGCAGAGAGTTTGTAGTCCTGATTCTCTTCAGGGTTGATATCGATGATGAACGGCTCCATGTGACGGCCGGCCTTCTGCTGGGCCAGCGGATGATATTCCATGTGCTTGCGGGCATCGGTGGCGCCGTTTGAGAAGCTGATGCTGCTGTCTTTCTCACGGTCCTCAGCACGACAGATGACAGGACCCAGGGCATCGTTATCGTCCATGAATGTACCCAGTCGCACACCCAGTGCTCTGGCTATCTTGATCAGCGGACCCAGTGAGGGCAGATTCTGGTCGTTCTCGATACTGTTGATCTGCTCTACTGACAGACCTGTGCTCTCAGCTACCTCCTCGATGCTGAGGTTCTTCGTCTCTCTGAGCCCCTTGATTTTGGAACCCACGTAAGTGTTAGTGTTGGACATAAGTCTATATTAATTAAATACATTATTTATTTTGGGGCGCAAAATTACAACAAAAAAACGAGACTCGCAAGCTTTCGACAGATTATTTTCAGTTTTTAGACAGAAGGACATAAGAACATATTTTTAACTGCTTAATCTTTTGTACTTATGTTCTTATGTCTAAAAGAATACTCACAACCGCAATATTGTTGATTGTAGAAATCAAATTCTTTCAACAATTGATTTCGTCTTTCATAGAGTCCGCCCTTGCGCCAGTTCTGGGCCCAAAAGGTAACTGAATCGCACAAAGGGGACTGTCCCTTTTGTGAGATTCCATTGATTGTCTGCTCGGCCAGATGGCCTGCACGCTCTATTTGTTCTAAGCTTTTCCATCGAGAGGACGCCAGCGTGGTTGTAAAATACTTGAGCCCGAGTTCCTTAGCCTTACGTGCAGCAACGGTCAGACGGAGCGTAAAGCATTGCTCACAGCGACGGCCTCGCTCTGGTTCTCCTTCAAGTCCGCAGACATCCTGAAGCCACTGCTCATGGTCGTAGTCACCATCTATCCACGTCAGACCGAGACTCTCTGCATGACGCTTGCTCTCGTTCTTACGGATCTCGTATTCCTCACGTGGAAAGATATTCGGATTGTAATAGAATATGGTAGGACGGACATCATGCTGCACCAACCACTCGACGATGGCCGATGAACATGGTGCGCAACAAGCATGCAGCAATACCTCCCTACATCCTTCTGGAACAACAATCGCAGGTCTCTTCATCAGATCTATCTCATTTTTATGAAAAAGTTGGCTTCCGCCGACTTTATTTAGTGAAATAGTTGGCTTCCGCCGACTTTTCGACTGCAAAGGTAATCATTTTAGCCTTAACTTCTTTAACTCCTTAACTTCTTTAACTTCTATAAATGTTAATCTTCCCAAAAAACATGTCTGTTCCATTTATATTTCGTATCTTTGTCAAATCATTGCAACTAAAAACTTTACACGATGAATCTGAATCTGACAGCCAACATCAAGATGCCTGACCATCAGTTAAGGCGACAGGTCATTGACCTCTGTAACAAGACAGGCAAGCCCCTGTTGAAACTCTCCACCAAGGATTATGTGGACAACGGACTGGGACACCTCGTAGAACAATTCGAGGGACAAGCCGGATTGGTGAACATCGAAGTCTTCAACGAACTACAGCACACCATCACCGGATGGCCTGGCGGCAAGCCTGATGTAGACGACAGTACTCGTCCAGAGAGAGCCAAGCCCTACCCCAAGCGTGTATTGGTCTTCTCCCCCCACCCTGACGACGATGTCATCTCGATGGGAGGCACCATCCGGCGACTGATTCAACAGAAACACGATGTGCACGTGGCCTATGAAACCTCAGGCAACATTGCCGTGGCGGATGAGGAGGTAAGGCTCTACATGCACTTCATCAACGGCTTCAACAAGCTCTTTGCCAACGGTTCCGACGAGGTCATCAAGATTCGTTATCAGGAAATCATGAGTTACCTGAAGCAGAAACAGGAAGGTGACTGGGACAATCGCGCCATTCTTACCGTCAAGGGTCTGATCCGTCGCGGCGAGGCTCGTAATGCCTGCGGTTATAACCATATCCACAAAGACCATATCCATTTCCTCGACCTGCCCTTCTACGAGAGTGGCAAGATCGAGAAACTGCCTATGACAGAGCGCGATGTGGAGCCGATCATGCAGTTGCTGGAGGAGATTCAGCCGCATCAGGTTTATGTCGCTGCAGATCTCGCCGATCCTCATGGCACCCACCGTAAGTGTACGGATGCCGTATTCGCTGCCATCGACGAGGAGAAGAAAGCTGGTGCCGAGTGGTTGAAGGAGTGTCGTGTGTGGATGTACCGTGGTGCCTGGGCGGAATGGGATGTGGCAGACATAGAGATGTGCGTGCCGATGAGTCCTGAGGAACTGCGAGAGAAACGAAACGCGATCCTCCGCCATCAGAGTCAGATGGAGGGAGCCCCCTTCCTCGGCAACGACGATCGTCTGTTCTGGCAGCGTGCCGAGGACAGGAACCGTGAGACGGCCAAGCGTTACGATGCCCTCGGATTGGCCTGCTACGAGGCGATGGAAGCATTTGTGGAATACCATTTTTAATTAGAAATTAGGAATTAGAAATTAGGAATTATGATTACCAAGATATACAAGAAAGCGGCAATACTGACAGTACTTTTGACCTTTTCATCTTTAAACATATCGGCTGGCGACCTAACGAACTATGAGGTTGTGCCCCTGCCGCAGAGTATCGTCATGCAGAAAGGCGAGCCCTTTTTGCTCGACGATCAGGTCGAGATCATATATGATGAGAGTCTTCAACGTGAGGCAGAGTTCCTGCAACAGTACCTGAAAGAGGCAACATGGCTGAACCTCCAGCTGGTTCAGAAACGGGCGAAGAAAGTGCGCTATATAAAGCTGGCCGTCTCATCCAACGTGAAAGAGCCTGAGTGCTATGTCCTCACCGTCAGTCAGAAGGGTGTCAGCATTCAGGGAGGCTCTGCCGCTGGCGTGTTCTATGGGATTCAGACGTTAAGGAAAGCCGTGAAGGAAGGCCCCATCATGAACCCTGTCGTCATCACCGATGCACCTCGTTTCACTTGGCGAGGCATGCACCTCGACTGCTCACGCCATTTCTTCTCCGTAGCGTTTGTCAAGAAGTTCATCGACCTCTTGGCGCTCCACAACATGAACCGCTTCCACTGGCACCTGACGGATGATCAGGGCTGGCGCATCGAAATCAAAAAGTGGCCCAAGCTGATATCGGTAGGTTCACAGCGTACAGGCACCATCATTGGTACCAACTCCGACATCGACGACGGTATTCCATACGGTGGTTATTACACACAGGACGAGGCTCGTGAGATTGTGGCCTATGCCGCAGAACGTCATATCACGGTCATTCCTGAGATCGACATGCCTGGACACATGCTCGCAGCCCTCGCCAGCTATCCGGAACTGGGTTGTACGGGTGGGCCGTATCAGGTGGGACACTACTGGGGCGTTTATAAGGATGTGCTCTGTGTCAGCAACGAGCGCGTCTATCAGTTTGTCGAAGATGTGCTGACGGAAATCATGGACATCTTCCCCTCTGAGGTTATCCACATCGGCGGAGACGAGACGCCTACAGACAAATGGCAGCAATGTCCGAAGTGTCAGGCACTCAATGCCACGTTCGGCAAGCCTACTACCCAGAGCGAAGAGTTCTCACCCCTCACTTCTCGCCTCTCACCTCTCCAGGGCCACTTCACCAAGCGTGTATTCGACTTCCTGACTGCCCACCACCGTCGTGCCTTAGGCTGGGATGAGATTCTCGACGGATCTCCCCAGGATGCGATGATTATGTCGTGGCGAGGTACGGAACCTGGTGCGAAGGCAGCTGAGACAGGTCATGATGTGGTCATGACACCCACTACCTTCTGCTACTTCGACTATCAACAGGTGGAGGATACGCAGTTCGAGCCAAGCCGTTGTGGTGGTTTCATCCCCATCGAGAAAGTCTATTCGCTCGATCCTGCCCCAGACAGCCTTTCCGTTAAGGCCCGCGAACACATCCTCGGCGCACAGGCCAACCTATGGACGGAGTACATGACCAACGAGGCGATGGTCGAATATCAGGCCCTGCCACGCATGTCTGCACTTTCTGAAGTCCAATGGACACAGCCTGAGCGTAAGGACTACGAGGCTTTCAAGGAACGGCTGACACGACTGACAGCACTCTTCGAGCTCTATCACTACCAATACGCCAAGCACCTCTGGCCAGACAGAAAAATGCCCAGCCGTTGGCAGTTCTAAGAAAAAGAAATCGATTATAATCCTCGCGCTTTCCAGATACGGTCCTTCGCCGCATTGATCTCCTGAAATTTCTTCTCGGCCGCTTTGCGCACATCCTCGCCGAGGGCGGCAACCTTGTCGGGATGGTGCTCAAGGGCCAGTTTGCGATAGGCTTTCTTCACCTCGGCATCGCTCGCATCGGGACTGACACCCAGCACCTTATAGGCATCCTCCAGCGTGTCGCCAGAGAGGTGGAGCATCGAGTCTACCTCCGAGGCCGACATGCCGAGCCACTGGGCACACTCCTTCAGGGCCGTAACCTCACTCTGGGGCACGCTACCGTCGGCCTGCGCCACCATCACCAGGAAGTTCAGCAACTGCAACCGTTGCGAGTAATCCATCTGCTGGTTGATCTGTCCGCAGCATTGGCGCACGGTCTGTTTGAACTGCGTCCAGCCCTCACGTTTCTGCTCGTCGAAGAGCTTGTTCAGAATCTCATTCCCCTGATTCACAGCGTCTTGACCGAAGTTCTGCCGCAACATCTGGCGCACCAGTTCCATCTCTGAGTGCATCGCCTTGCCGTCGGCCTTAATAATATAAGAGGAGAGCACGAGCAGCGAGAACAGGAAACTGTTACGCTGGCCCTGCTGCATGCGCTGACGATAAGCCCGCTGATAGGCCTCGTTGAAGTCTTGATACGTCTGCCGCTGTTCACGGCTGGAGCCCTGATCCCAAGTGCCGGAGTTCTCTGGAGAGTTCACGCCGTCGAGCATCGTGTCGAACAACGATCCCAACAGATAGCCTGCCAAGGCTCCCAACGGGCCACCAGCCATCCATCCGATAAATCCTCCTATCCACTTTCCTGCTGCCATATTGCTAAGGATTATATTTTGGTCTAAGGAATATAGGAATTTAGGAATTTTCAACGATGCCTTGCATCGTATTTCCTTGATTCCCAGATTCCTTAGAATTAATAATTTTCAAAAGATTCCCTTGAATCACGCCGTTAGTGGCGACCACGCTATTGCCCTGCGTAAAGTCCTCAGAACCAGCATAGTCCGTCACCACACCACCAGCCTCCATCACAATCAGGCTGCCTGCCATATAATCCCATTGGCCGATATACTGCTCGGCATAGCCGTCGAGCCTTCCTGCAGCCACATAGCAAAGCGCCATTGCTGCCGACCCACACATCCGGATACTGCCCACATTACCATACAGCTGATCTATCAATCGCTTGATCGTCGGCTTATAGGCATCGCTGTTATACGGCAGTTGCAGGCACAACAGCGCATCCTGAATCTTCTGACTACTGACGCGCAGTTTATTATGCATTATGCATTGTGCATTGTGCATTAAATAGGCTCCTCCACCCTTCCAGGCATAGAAGCACTCGTCGGCACAGACCTCATAGACCACGCCTATCAGCACCTCCTTCCCCTCCATCAGCGCGATGCTCACGGCATACGGCGCATACTGATGGATGAAGTTCGTCGTGCCGTCCAGCGGATCCACCACCCAACACAATGGGGACAGTCCCCGTTGTGCGGTTTTCTCCTCGGTAATGAATCCCGCCTCAGGCAATAGCTCGCGCAACGCACTGACAATCAGCCGTTCCGACCTTTTGTCGACATACGACACATAGTCGTGGGCATGCTTCCTTTCCACGCTCTCCAGAGAGAACTTCCTGCGTTCCTCCCTGATATAAGCCCCCGCTTGCCGTGCAATCTCACACACGGCCAACGTGAGTTTCTCTAAATTCTGTTCCACTACTTCTTAATCAGCGAGGCGATCCAGAGGATGACGACGGCACCAACGATGGCTGTGCCGAGCTGACCAAGAATACCGCCCCAGGAGACGCCGAGCAGGTCGAACAACCAGCCGCCGAGGACACCACCGAAGAGACCCAGCACACAGTTCATGATGAGGCCGTAGCCGCCACCTTTCATCAACTTGCCAGCGCAGAAGCCAGCCAAACATCCAAGAAGGAGTGAAAGAATAATACCCATAATTCTACTGTTTAATTGGTTTGATGGTGCAAAGATACGAAAAAAAGTGAAAAGTGAATCGTGAATCGTGAAAAATTTGCTGCCGCAACACGATATTCCCGTATCACGCTGGCAGCAAGCACTAAAGCGAGGTCTCGTTTTTCTTGTCAGCGAGGTACATGCCAAGGAGAATGAGGGCAGAGCCGAGGAGGAACCAAAGGGTGATCCGCTCATTGAGCAGCCACCAGGCAAAAAGGATGGTGGTGATGGGATTGAAGTAGACCCAGTTCGTAGCGACAACAGGGCCGAGTTTAGCGATGACCCAGTTCCAGGTGAGGTAACAGAGCATCGAGGCAACGACTCCTAGGAAGAGGAGGTTCAGAATCGTTGAAAAAGTGAAAAGGTGAAAAGGTGAAGTAGTAAAGATACTAGCTTCGGAGGGCACTAATATATAATAAGGTATGATGGTGAGGAGGCCGTAGATGAACACCTTGCGGGTGATGAAGAGCGAGGGGTATCGTTCCGAAGCCGGCTTTATGAGCAAGGAATAGACTGCCCAGCAGAGACAGGCGCCAAAGGCCAGCAGGTCGCCAAGGGGGGAGAGATGGAGCACGAAATGGCCATTGAGCACTACGACGGCCATACCCAGAAAGGCTATCAGCGAGCCAAGAGCCTGAATGCGCGCAATCTTCTCTGACTGAGGGAAGAACACGGCGAAGAGCAGCATGGCGAAGAGTGGACAGGAACAGACGATGAGCGAGGTGTTCGTCGCTGTGGTGAAGAGCATCGCTGCGTTCTCAGTCAGGAAATAGAGCGAGCCGCCCGTGATGCCAAGAGCCACCATCAGGAGTTCATCGCGCCAGGAACGGCAGAACCAACGAAAGTGACCTCCCCCAACCCCAGAAGTCCGTGATAGTCCGTTGAGTCCGATGCTATAAGCTAAAAGCAACACGTAGGCGATGATGAAGCGGAAGGTGAAGATCTGCGCTGGGGAGAGACCAGCCTGAAGCAGCATCTTCGTAAAGACGAAGGTGCTGCCCCAGATGGCCACCGTTATAAACGCAACGAGATGGTATTTCACCTTTTAATCTCTATGTCGCGCTTCACGTTATTGCGGATCTTCGTCAGATAGCCCTTCATGCCCTCGGCGTCCTTGTTGTCGATGATCTCCAGCAGTTCCTTCAGCTCCGTACGGATCTGGGAGACCTGGTCGTGGGTATAGGGGTTGAAGAGGATTTCCTGCAACAGGTAGTCATCCTCGTTGAGCACGCCCTTGGCAATCCGCATGTGGCGCTTGAAGGTGGTACCTGGTGCATCCTGATGCTTCATGACGGCAGCAAACACAAAGGTCGAGACGAAAGGAATACTCAGAGAGTAAGCCACCGTCTTATCGTGCTCCTCGAAGGTGTACTCGTAGATGTTCAGTCCCAGCTTCTGGTAAAGGTCCTTGAAGAAGATGCGCCCCATATAGTCGCCCTCGCTGATGATGATGGCGTTTTCCTCAGAGAGCTGCTGCAAGTTGGCAAACGTCGGACCAAACATCGGGTGGGTAGAAACATAACGCATACCCGTCGACTCATAGAACTCCTTCAAGTCCGTCTTCACAGAGGCAATATCGCTGATGATGCACTCCTTGGGGAGATAAGGGATGACCTCACGAAACACAGGGATGGTGTATTTCAGCGTGACGGCATTGATCAGCAGTTCGGGTTTGAACTCACGGATCTCATCGTATGAGGTGAAACGCTGGCAGTTGTAGGTGAAACGCATCCGTTTGGGGTCGCGCTCGAAAACTGCCACCTCATGCTCAAAACTCAGCAGGTCGATGAAGAAGCTTCCCATCTTGCCTGCTCCCATGACTAGAATTTTCATTTATTGATAATCTCCATTTGTTGTCTGACACTCTCCTCGTGGATACTCTCGAAGACATGAGCCACGAACTCGGCATCCATGCCAGTAAGCGTACCCTGGGCACCACGCTTGTTCAGGATCTCATTGTAACGGTTGGTCTGCAGCACCGTCATATTGTGCTCCTTCTTGTAGCGGCCTATCTCACGGCATACCTTCATACGCTTGGCCAACACGTCCATAATCTCATTGTCGAGTTCGTCAATCTGCTTACGAAGCTGGGAGAGGCCCTCCGTCTGCGTATGTTCATCACGAATCACGAGCAGCGAGAGGATATAGTCGAGCACATCGGGTGTCACCTGCTGCTTGGCATCGCTCCAGGCCTTGTCAGGATCACAGTGGCTCTCCACAATGAGTCCGTCGAAGCCCAAGTCCATTGCCTGCTGGCACAAAGGTGCCACCAGTTCACGACGACCTCCGATGTGAGAGGGGTCGCTGATGATGGGCAAGTTGGGAATACGACGGCGCAGTTCGATGGGAATCTGCCACATCGGCATGTTACGGTAGATCTTCTGCTCATAGCTGGAGAAGCCGCGATGGATGGCTCCCAAGCGCTTGATGCCAGCCTGGTTGATACGCTCTAGGGCACCGATCCAAAGCTCGATGTCAGGATTGACGGGGTTCTTCACGAACACAGGCACATCCACCCCCTGCAAGGCATCGGCGATGGCCTGCATGGCAAAGGGATTAGCCGACGTACGGGCACCAATCCATAGAATATCGATGCCATACTTCAGGGCCAGTTCGACATGATTAGGTGTTGCCACCTCGGTAGCGACGAGCATCTTCGTCTCTTTCTTCACCTGGGCAAGCCAGACGAGGGCCGGTTCTCCATGTCCCTCGAAGCCTCCGGGCTTCGTGCGGGGTTTCCATACGCCGGCACGGAAGTTGTGGCAGCCTTTCATCGCCAGCTCACGGGCGGTAGTCATCACTTGTTCCTCTGTCTCTGCAGAGCAAGGGCCTGCAATCACGAAGGGACGTTCATTGTCACTCGGTAAGTTCAGTGGTGCTAATTCAAGTTCCATATCTATACATATTTGATTTTTATCTATTCTCATTTTTACAGAAGATTCTTTTCTTTTTTAGACATAAGAACAAAAGAACATATTTTTATATGCGCAGCCCTTATGTTCTTATGTTCTTCTGTCTAAAAAATATTCCTTATTCTGTCTAACGCCTGTTGTATTTTGTCCTCCTTGGCACATAACGATATTCTTATGTATCGCTGGCCGTTGGAGCCGAAGATGAAGCCAGGGGTGATGAAAACACGGGCCTCATGCAGCACCTTCTCCGTCAGGTCTTCTACATTCTGGACGCTCTCAGGTATCTTACCCCAGAGGAACATACCCACCTGGTTCTTGTCGTAGGTACAACCTAAGACATCCATGATCTGCTCGGCATATTTGCGGCGACGGCTGTAGGTCTCGATATTAAACTCCCGATGCCAAGCCTCATCGTTTTGATATGCCTCAGCCGCAGCGAGCTGGATGCCTCGGAAGGTGCCGCTCTCGATGTTCGACTGTACCTTTAGGATCCAGGAGATGAAGGTGGCATTGGTGGCGCAGAGGCCTACACGCCAGCCTGGCATATTATGGCTCTTCGACATTGAGTTGAACTCGATGCAACAGTCTTTGGCTCCAGGAATCTGCAGGATTGAAAGATGCTCCTCGCTAAGGATGAATGAGTAGGGATTATCGTTTACCACGACGATGTTATGATCTTTAGCGAACTTCACCAGCCGCTCATAGGTCTCACGCTGGGCACGTCCCCCAGTTGGCATATTGGGGTAATTGGTCCACATGAGTTTTACCTTAGAGAGATCCATCTGCTCCAGTTCGTCGAAGTCAGGTTGCCAGCCGTTATCCTCACGAAGATTATAATTGACAATCTTCGCTCCTAATATCTTAGAGAGAGAGGTGTAGGTGGGATAACCGGGATTGGGCACGAGCACCTCGTCGCCAGGATTCACGAAAGCGAGGGTCACATGCAGGATTCCTTCCTTCGAACCGATAAGCGGCAGAATCTCTGTCTTGGGATCGAGTTCTACGTCGTACCAACGCTTGTAGAAGCCTGCCATCGCCTCACGAAGCTCTGGTGTACCCATCGTGGGCTGATAACCGTGGGCATTGGGATCACGGGCCACCTCACAGAGCTTATTGATGGTCTGCTCAGATGGTGGCATATCAGGACTTCCGATGGCAAGACTGATGATGTCCTTACCCTCGGCATTGAGTCGGGCCACTTCCTTTAACTTCCTACTGAAGTAATACTCCTGTACTAAACTCAATCTGTCTGCTGGTTGTATCATAATCTTCTATGTTTAATTCGTTTGCTTTCCGTCTTTATACTCTCCTAAAATCTTCAGATCCTTGGTCAATGGGATAATGGCATCTATCGACTGTCGGTATCGCGTCAGGTCGTCATACATCACATCAACATAGAACAGATACTCCCATTCCCTTCCGATGATCGGCAGCGACTGAATCTTTGTCAAGTTAATCTTGTAGAACGAAAGGATAGCCAGCACATGGGAAAGCGAGCCTTCCTCATGAGGGAGAGAGAACACAATGCTCGACTTGTTCGTCTCCAGCAACGGGCGCAGCATATCGGCCTTGTTAGGATTCGACACCACCAGGAAACGGGTGAAGTTATGCTTGTTGTCCTCAATATGATCCTCAAGCACTTTCAACCCATAGAGTCTGGCTGCCTCTGCATGACAGATGGCCGCCCAGCCTCTCCTACCCTCCTCGGCAATCATCTTCGCCGATCCTGCCGTATCCTCGGCCTCCACATTCTTCAGCTGCGGATGCTGGGCCAGGAACTGACGGCACTGCATCAGAGCTACAGGATGGGAGTGAACCTCCGTAATGGTGTCCCAGTCATCCTCTGGCAGACAACAGATGCTGTGGGTAATGTGCAGCTTGTGTTCGCCGACCACCGTCGTTCCGCTGTCTCTCAGTAGTTCATAGTTATGGAGCAACGAACCTGCGATGGTATTTTCAATAGCGAGCATGCCAATGGCCGTAGGATCCTGTTTAATGGCAGCGAACACCTGTTCGAAGGTACTACAACAAATAAGCTGTATCTGTTCTCCTTCGAAGTACAGATGTGCCGCGATATCATGGAACGACCCAATCAGTCCTTGTATGGCTATTCTCTTCATATTCTTCTAACTCCTTAAAAAACAAACTCCGCTTTCACTTGGTTGTGAAGCGGAGCCTTATTTCAATTTTCAATTTTCAATCTTCAATTTTTTACTTACGGCCTACCGCTTCACAGTTCTCTGCAAAGTAAAAGTAATATCCGTAAAAGTAAGCGTTCAACATTGACATAATTCTCGTTTTTGTCGTTTTCGGCTGCAAAATTATCACTTTTCTGTGAAACAAACAAATATTTTGCAAGAAAAATAACACTTCTGCTTACATTTTATATAATTCGCCCCATTGTTTGCGAACTTCATCGCGGTCCACCTCGTCTATCAGAATCTCTGCCAATGCCATGATGGTCTCAAATGGTATCTCCAGACGAGGATCAGTACTATGTGCATTAAGGTTTGGCAGGAAATCAGCCATCTCGTGCTTATAGACCTCCCTCATACGATTGCCGTTCTTGCCACTATCTATCGAACAGGAATAGGTAACGTTGGCCAGACGGTCGCAGAGCTTGACAAACGGAGCATATGGTGTCTCTCGTATTCCCTGATAATACTTCTCCCCTGCCCGTTCGGCCCGTGTACGGCCTTTGTCGTTGGTCAGGGCATAGACGATCTCCGTTGCCATCAGCGCCTGTTCCTCCGTCAACCACCGACGAGCCACACTCATCACGTCGTTATAGGTCAATCGTGCATCCTCGATACTGTCGTGGTAGAAGCCACCGAACAAGATGGGCAGTACATCATCCTCACGGACACATACCAGATGGCCATAGCAGCAGATTCCCTCGACCACCATGTCAAGATGGAAGCCATACGGCAACTCGTCGCCATAGGTCTCATTCACACTCTGATGCAACTCATGGGCAGCAAGCCTGATTTCCTCTGTCTGCCTGGAATACTTATCCAGATACGACTGAAATTCTTCCTTTGTCATACAAAAAAATTAAATTCCGATGCAAAAGTACAAAATATTATGCATTATACATTATGAATTATGAATTATTTTTGTACTTTTGCAACGATTATGGGAAAAAAGCCTCATCCACTCATTGCCATTATCCCCGTAGTGGTGCTCATCGGCTTTCTGGCCGTTGCCATTTCACTCTTCGGCAGCGACTCCCTCAGCGGAGGTAGCCAGATAGCTCTGCTGATGGGTATGGCCGTCTGCGTCACCCTCTCGATGACCATCTACAAGACACCCTGGCGAACGTTCGAACAACAGATCAAGACGACCATCGGCGAGGTGAGCATCACCTTGCTCATTCTTCTTTGTGTAGGTATGTTGGCTGGTTCGTGGATGATCAGCGGTATCGTTCCCACCTTAATATATTATGGGGTCCAGATTATGTCACCCCAGTTCTTCCTGATATCGTCTTGTCTCATCTGTGCTCTGGTATCGCTGCTCTCTGGCAGTTCGTGGACTACCATCGCCACCATCGGTGTGGCATTACTTGGTATCGGCCATGCACTGGGAATCTCTGAGGCCTGGACAGCGGGCGCCATCATCTCCGGTGCCTATTTCGGCGACAAGATGTCACCACTGAGTGATACCACTATTCTTGCCTCGTCGGCTACAGGAACCGACCTCTTCGTACATATCCGCTACATGATGTACACCACGATGCCCACCTTCCTCATCACCATCACCATATTCTTCATCACCGGACTGGATGGCGATGCCGGTACAGAAGTAGAGGTCAGCCAATATACGGAGGGACTGTCGGGAACCTTCAACATCTCCCTCTGGACTCTTCTGGTGCCGCTGCTGACGGGTGTACTTATTGCCCGCCGCGTTCCGTCGCTCATCGTACTCTTTGCCTCGTCGGTGATGGCGGGCATCGTAGCACTCATCCTTCAGCCGCATATCCTCTGTGAGATAGCTGGCAGCGGAACAGCTTCCACTTCTGCAGCCTCGCTGACACGTGGCCTGGCCATCACCTACTTCGGAGCCACTGCCGTCGATACGGGCAATACCTCCCTCAACGAGCTGATCTCCACCAGTGGAATGGCGGGCATGCTCAATACCATCTGGCTCATCCTCTGTGCCATGTGCTTTGGTGCTGCAATGGTGGCCAGCCGTATGATCGAAAGTATCACAGGTGTCGTTATCCGTTTTATCCGCAACCGTATCAGCCTCGTATCGTCTACTGTCGGTACAGGCATCTTCCTCAATATCACCACTGGCGACCAATTCATCTCGATCGTTCTCAATGCTGATATCTATAAAGAGGTATATAGGCAAGAGGGCTACGAGTCACGGCTGCTGAGCCGCACTACAGAGGATGCGGCCACCGTCACCTCCGTGCTCATTCCCTGGAACACCTGTGGTATGACACAGTCAACAGTTCTCGGTGTTCCCACCCTCACCTATCTGCCCTACTGTTTCTTCAACCTCCTCAGTCCTCTGATGAGTATCTTCATTGCTACAATTGGCTGGAAGATACGCAAAGTGACACCCAAAGACCAATGATATGACCACACCAAGATACGCACTGTTCTTCGACATCGACGGCACACTGGTAAGTTTCCAGACCCACGAGATACCACCTTCGACCATCCTTGCCCTGACACAGGCGAAGGCCAACGGTCACAAGGTGTTCATAGCTACGGGCCGTCCACCCATCATCATCACCAACCTCGGTGCCATCGAGCATCTCATCGACGGCTATGTCACCATCAACGGAGCCCTCTGCTTCGTGGGCAATGATATCGTGGCGTGTAACACCATCCCTCAGGAGGAAGCCCTACTTGTAATCAACGATGCAAGGGAGAAAAGCTACGGACTGATTGTCATCGGCGAGCGTGATATCGCCGTATCCGATCCCAAAGGTGAGGTTGACTTCATCTTCCGTCAGCAACTCGCCGTAAAGAACCTCGACCAGGCCAGCCCTCTGGACGTTGTGCTTGACCAGCGCATCCTCCAGTTGACGGCCTTCTTCGATAAAGACTACGAGCCCAAGCTCATGAGCCGCATCCCCGGCTGCACCTCCGGTCGCTGGCATCCAGCCTTCACCGATATCACAGCCTTGGAAGCCGACAAAGGTAAGGGGCTGCTCACCATGGCCGCCCACGAAGGACTAGATCCCCAATACACCATGGCTTTCGGCGACGGAGGCAACGACACCTCGATGATTCTGACTGCCGGCATCGGTGTAGCGATGGGCAATGCCATCGACGAACTGAAGGCTGTAGCCGACTTCGTGACCACCTCTGTCGATGAAGAAGGCATCCGCCATGCCCTTCGCCATTTCAGACTTATCTGACCCCAAAGCAAAAGATTCCGTATAAGCAACAGATTTAAAATATTTAAGCAATGAAGAAAGTATTCATGATCGCATCGCTTCTGATGCTCACCCTCCAGGCTGTGGCATTCACACCCTGGACGAAAGGCGCTTTTGAGACAGGCCAGTACCGCAACCTCTTTGTAGAGATGGGTTACAGTCAGGCTGATGTCGACGAAAAACTCAAGGAAGTGTTCAACGATGTGTTCCGTGGTCCCAACAAGGTCTACTTCGAGGTAGGCGATTCCATGGGCTATGTCTCTGACGTGAAGAACCACGATGCCCGCACCGAGGGCATGTCCTACGGTTTGATGATTGCCGTGCAGTTCGGCGAGAAGGACATCTTCGACCGTTTGTGGCGCTGGAGCAAAAAGTATATGCAACATCAGGACGGTAGTCGCAAGGGCTACTTTGCCTGGAGCTGCAAGACCGATGGCACCCGCAACGCCGAGGGTGCAGCCAGCGACGGCGAGCTCTACTTTATCACCGCCCTCATCTTCGCCTCCAACCGCTGGGGCAATGACACTGGCATCAACTACAAAGCCGAAGCCCAGCACATCCTTGACTGCATCCAGCCGAAGGAATACGAGCCCGAAGCCCGTCCAGGCGGATTCCCAGGCTTCGGTCCCCAACAGACGGGACCGCAGAAGATGTACCTCATCGACCCTGAGACCCAGCTCATCACCTTCACCCCCGACGGTTTCGGACAGCGTTATACCGATCCCAGCTACCACATCCCCGCTTTCTATGAAGTATGGGCAAAGTGGGCCGGTGACGGCCGCAGCGACTACTGGATGCAGTGTGCACAGAAGAGCCGTGAGTATCTGCATAAGGCCATCAATCCTCAGACAGGTCTCAACCCCGATATGAGCCAGTACGACGGCAGTGAGATGCAGATGCCCCGCTTCCCCGGCATGCAGCAGCGTCCACAGGGAGCCCCCCGCCGCAATGGCAGCAACAATTTCCGTTATGACTCCTGGCGCGTGCCGATGAACATCACCCTCGACTATGAATGGAGCTGTGCCGACGGCGAGTGGCAGCGCCAGTATGGCGAGACCATCCAGAACTTCTTCTATTCACAGGGCGTCAACACCTTCATGGACCAGTATCGCACCGACGGCACACTACCCGAAGGCAACGAGATCCTACAGGCCGGCGGTTTCCGCAAGCTGCGCCATAGCATCGGGCTTGTGGCCACCACCGCTGCTGCCTCGATGATGTGCAGCCACGACAAGAGTAAGGAGTTTGTGGATGCGCTATGGAATGCCAAGCATGAGCCTTTCGAGGACGGCTACTTCGATGCCTACTACGACGGTCTGCTGCGCCTCTTCGCTTTCATGCACCTCAGCGGCAACTACCGCGTCATCACCCCCCGCAACTGAGAATCTTTGCGGTCATAACCACTAACTTAACAACAAGAATGATGAAATCAGACATACAGATAGCAAGGGAATGTGAACTGAATCCTATCGGCGACATCGCCTCACAACTGGGCATCGACCCGGAGCGGATAGAACCCTACGGACGTTATATGGCAAAGGTGCCTGTAGAGCTGATCGACGAGAAGCATGTCAAGAAAAGCCGGCTGATCCTGGTGACGGCCATCAGCCCGACGAAGGCAGGTATCGGTAAAACCACCGTAAGCATCGGTCTGACGCTGGGCCTGAACAAGATCGGTAAGAAGGCGGTAGTGGCTTTGCGCGAGCCGTCGCTCGGCCCCTGCTTCGGCATCAAGGGCGGTGCCGCAGGTGGCGGTTACGCCCAGGTGCTGCCGATGGAGAAGATCAACTTGCACTTCACGGGCGACTTCCATGCCGTGACCTCTGCCCACAACACCATCAGTGCCCTACTCGACAACTACATCTACCAGCATCGCAAGGAGGGCTTCTCATTGCGTGAGATATACTGGAAACGGGTGCTCGACGTGAACGACCGGAGCCTGCGCAACGTGGTGACAGGACTGAGGGGCGACGGTGTGGTGAATGAGACGGGCTTCGACATCACCCCTGCCTCGGAACTGATGGCTATCCTCTGTCTGGCAACAAGCGAGAAGGACCTGCAGCGACGTATCGAGAACATCGTGCTCGGCCTCACCTCCGACGGCAAGCTCTTTAAGGTGAAAGACCTCGGCGTGGCAGGAGCCATCACCGTACTGCTCAGGGATGCCCTCAACCCGAACCTCGTGCAGACGACGGAGCACACACCCGCCTTCATCCACGGCGGACCGTTTGCCAACATCGCCCACGGCTGCTCGAGCGTGGTGGCCACGAAGATGGCCATGAGCTACGGCGACTATGTGGTGACAGAGGCAGGTTTCGGTGCCGACCTCGGCGCAGAGAAGTTCTTCGACATCAAGTGCCGCAAGGCCGGACTGCTGCCGCGACTGGTGGTCATCGTCGCCACCACCCAGGGTCTGAAGATGCATGGCGGCGTGGATCTCGACCACATCAAGGAGCCGAACGCCAAGGGACTGACTGAGGGCCTGAAAAACCTGAACCGCCACATCCGCAACATGCAAGGTTTCGGACAACCTGTGGTAGTGACCCTCAACCGCCACGATACAGATGTGGAAGAGGAAATCGCCATCGTGCGCAAGAACTGTGAGGACTTGGAGGTAGGCTTTGCCGTCAACGAAGCCTTCCTCAAGGGTGGCGAGGGTGCCATTGAACTGGCACAGACCGTGGTCGAGACGATCGACAAGCAGCAGCCCCTGCCCATCCGCTTTACCTATAAGGAGACCGACCGTCTGGAGGACAAGATAGAGAAGGTCTGCAAGAGCATCTACGGCGCATCGGCCGTGGAATACGGCAAGACGGTGACCAAGAAACTGGAATCGCTGCGCAAATCGTTTACCGACGACGACGGCGCCATCGCCCACTATCCCGTCTGCATCGCCAAGACGCAGTTCTCATTCTCAGCCGATTCCACCCGTTACGGCTCGCCCGAGGGCTTCACCATCCGCATCCGCGACGTCATCCTGAACTGCGGCTCGGAGATGATCGTAGCCATCGCGGGTGACATGCTCCGTATGCCGGGACTGCCCAAGAGTCCACAGGCAGAGCGCATCACCATCGAAGACGGAGTGATCGAGGGATTATCATAAAAATACAACACATACACATTACTAAACAACTACAGATATGGAAAAGGACAGACAGAACATGAACCGGCGCGAGTTTCTCAGAAGACTCGGCATCGGTACGGGATCAGCTGTGGCCATGATGGCCATGGAGCCATTCAATGCCTTGGCTCAGAGTGAGAACAAACCAGTGGCTAACAACCGAATGACCTACCGCGTACAACACGGCTCGGGTAAGCAGGTTTCGTTGCTAGGCTTCGGCATGATGCGTCTGCCAAACAACCAGGACGAGGTAAACAGCCTCGTAGACTATGCCATAGAGCACGGTGTCAACTACTTCGATACAGCGCCGATGTACATGCGGGGACAGTCGGAAGTGCTTACCGGCAATGCCCTCGCCCGCCATCCCAGAGACAAGTTCTTCATCGCCACGAAGATGTCGAACCAGGGGCCGAACCTCTGGGACTTCGACGAGGCTGTGAAGATGTACCGTCAGTCATTCAAGAGGCTCCGCACCGACTATATCGACTACTACCTGCTGCACAGTATCGGCGGCGGAGGTGTTGACACGCTCAAGAAACGCTTCCTCGACAACGGCCTGCTCGACTTCCTCCTGAAGGAGCGTGAGGCTGGCCGCATCCGCCACCTCGGTTTCTCCTATCACGGCGATGTCAGCGCCTTCGACTGGCTGCTCGACCATAACGACGACTACCACTGGGACTTTGTACAGATACAGATGAACTTCCTTGACTGGCGCCACGCCTCTCTGCGCGGAGGTCGGCGAGTGGATGCCGATGCGGAATACCTCTATAATAAATGTGAGAAACTCGGCATCCAGAATGTGGTCATGGAGCCGTTACGCGGTGGTGCCTTCGGGCGCATGGCCCAGGAACTCACAGACCAGCTGAAAGCCCGCCGTCCCGACGACAGCACCGCCCGCTGGGCCTTCCGCTGGGTGGGCTCCTATTCCAATATCCTCACCGTGCTCAGCGGCATGAACCGCATGGACCACCTGAAAGAGAACGTCAGCACCTTCTCGCCCCTCGAAGTATGCACTGAGGCAGAAAACACGCTCCTTGCCGACATTGCCGACCAGATGTCAGGCTTCCCCACCATCCCCTGTACCACCTGTGAATACTGCATGCCATGCCCATACGGTGTCAACATCCCTGCCAACTTCGCCTTCTACAACGAGGCCGTCACCGACCACTTGCTCCCCTTGCCGGCACCTACCGATGCCAGTTATGCCGAGCGGCAGCAGCAGTTCGTTGAGCGCTACCGCAAGGCACTACCCGATGCCAACACCTGGGCCCGGGCCTGTCAGGACTGCGAGGAGTGTCTGCCCAAGTGTCCCCAGCAGATACGCATCCCTAACCAGATGAGCCGTATCGTGGAGACACTGCGCGTCAGAAGAAAAGCCTAATACGAAAGAGGTTATTGCCCGTTTCTTGCGTAGAAGCGGGCAACAATGGCACCGCTGATGTTATGCCACACGCTGAACACCGCCCCTGGTATGGTTGCCATGGGATAGGCGGCGAAGTGGAGCGTGGCAAGCGACGAGGCGAGGCCCGAGTTCTGCATGCCCACCTCGATACTGAGTGCCTTACGCTTGGGCCACGGCAGGTGAAGCAGACGAGCAATGAGGTAGCCGATCATGAGACCGCCGACATTATGCAGCATCACGACGGCAACAATCACCAATCCGCCGGCAAGGAGTTTATGGGCGCTGGCAGAAATCACGATCAGCACGATGGCAGCAATGGCAAGCGATGAAACCGCAGGCAGATAAGCTGTTGCCCGTTCCGTCAGTTTCGGCAAGAGGCGCTTCACCACCAGTCCAGCCACGATGGGCAGGATGACCACCCAGAGAATGCTCAGGAACATAGCCGCCACATCGACATCGACGGTCTTACCCGCCAGAAGCCACACGAGCAGAGGCGTCATGACCGGAGCCAGGAGCGTCGAGACACCCGTCATACCTACCGACAGGGCAAGGTCGCCCTTGGCCAGATAAGTGATGACATTCGATGCCGTACCACCAGGACAGCAGCCCACCAGCACCACACCCACGGTCAGCGCCTCGTCGAGAGCGAAGATACGCGCCAGCAGCCATGCCAACAGCGGCATCACCGTGAACTGTGCCAGGCAGCCGATGACGACATCCCTCGGGCGGCTGAACACCACCCGGAAATCCTCCCAATGCAACGTCAATCCCATGCCGAACATGATGATGCCCAGCAACGGATTGATCACCGTAGGCTTGATAAGGCTGAACACTTCTGGCCAGAGCAGCGCCGCCACAGCAGCCAGAAGCACCAGCACACCCATATAGTCTGATATCAGTTTACAGAGTCTTTTCATATCTTACAGTCATTCTTATTCGATGCCGCAAAGTTAGCATTTATTTACCAGACGGCAAAGGAAAAGCATAAAATATTTCCTCGTCAGAAGAGATCGTCACGAAGAAGACGCAGAAGACGTCGGCATCCGGAAACACCTACAACACTTACGAGCGAGTGCTGTATCCGATGGACTACGTCGTGCCTCAGCCTTAACCTGAAGCCCCGCCACTGTTCGCACAGGGACGGGGCTTTTATAATCCGCGAGCCTTCAGAAGACTGGAGGCATCGGGCTGCAGTAGCATTTATACTTTTTTCTTGAACATCTGACGGATGCTGTTCAGATAGTCTGTCGGCATGATGCCGAAGGAGAACTTGAAGGCTTTGTTGAAAGCTGCCGCATCCTTGAAGCCACACATGGCAACCATGTCTTCCATGGAGGAGCCAGAGCGCTCCATGAGCAACTTTGCAGCATATTCTGCACGGAGGGAGTTGATGTAGTCTTTTGTCCTTTCGGGATCCTTGTAGCGCGGCACAAGCCTGCAGAACTCATCCTGACTGATTCCCATAAACTTTATCAGTGCGTAATAGTCGAAATCGGGATCCGTAAATGGTTTTTCCTTGTTGACACGGGCATCCATCTTCACGAAGAAGGCATGACCCTCATCCAGATGGACCGCCTTGGCCGGCTCCGGCTTCGGCTTCGGTGCCGACTTCTTCTTATTATTCACCACCATCTCTTCCTGCTCGTCGAGCGGCAGTTCTACGTCGCCCACTATTGCCCGGTATTCATCCAGTGCAATAAGAATACGGCGAAGCTGCTCATTTCGCTGCCTGATTATCCTTGTTTGACGCAGACCGATACATCCCACCACGACGAGCGCTATCACAATGACAACCAGTATCACGATGATGCTATCGGCCTCAGCCAGCGTGTGTGCAAATAACAATTGATTCATGGGTGCGAAGTTACTGCTTTTTTGTGATATACACAAGTCTTTGCAGCCAAAAAATGCTACCGATTTTCGCCTTTCTGCTATCAAAATGTGTGATTTGTTGCTGTTATTCGAAGAAAAGTTGTATTTTTGCAGCCGTAAAAGACAAAGATATGATGCAGACTGACACAACATTAGACCAGCTATTACAGTCCGTTGAGCAGAACGGTGTGTGTGTGGAAAAAGAGCGACACGTTTTCCTCGTGTCCGGCGTGGATGTGGTGTTTCCGCATGTCGTTCTTCTTTTGTGTCTGCGCGGCACTGCACGCGTCATGTTCGACATGCAGGAATTGTCGATTGAAAAGAACGACTTTGGAATCCTCATGCCCGGACATGTCTTCCGACACATAGCGTGTTCGGAGAATTACGCCTATGCACGCGTTGTCATCTCTGCGGAAATGGTCAGCGAGCTGAAGACACATGCCTTCAGTCATGACTCCGATAAGTTCCACTACACGCCGCTCTGTCATCTGACCGATGTGCAAGCCAAGCGCGTGATGGCGCTGCTTGAGCTGCTGGAGGCGATTGCCTCGCACGACCTCAATGACCTGCAACTGCGGCGGCAGATGCTGCTGTCGCAGCTGGCAGTGGGCTATGAGTTCATCAATTACTACCGTCGCGAGCAGGACAGACTGTGGGCGGAGAACCAGTCGGTGAAGCTTTACACGCAGTTCTGCGACCTCGTGGTAGAACACTATAAGGAGAACCGCAATGTCAACTACTATGCCGGACTGATGGATTATGACCCGCGGTATTTCTCGAAAGTGTTCCGCCAGTATAGCAACGGCCTCTCGCCCCTGGGATGGATTCAGCAGTATGTGGCAACGCAGGCGAAGCTGATCATGGACACACATCCCAACCAGACGGTCAAGGAGACCGCCTACCAGCTCGGTTTCCCCACGACCGCCAATTTCTGCCGATACTTCAAACACGCCACCGGCATCTATCCTCAGGAATATAAAAAGAGGAGGGGTTAGCGGCGGACAAAATTAACCAAATATTCTTACAAACCGCGAGCCTTCAGAAGACTGGAGGCATCGGGCTGCTGCATGCCGGTGAAGTCGGTGAACATCTGCATGAGGTCGCCCGTGTTACCGCGGCTCAGGATCTTGTCGCGGAAATCCTGGCCTGTGGCGGGATCAAGCGCACCACGCTTGGCGAAGACATCGGCAATGTTCACGGCCAGCACCTCGGTCCACAGATAGCTGTAGTAGCCGGCGGCATAGCCCCCACCCCACACGTGGTTGAAGTAACTGGTATGGTAACGGGGCGGTATCTGCTCGTTCAGCAGTCCTATCTGCCGCAGGGCTTCGGCCTCGAAGTCGGCAGCCTTGTCAGCCGCAGGAACATCTTTTGAGGCGAGCATGTGCCAGGCCAGGTCGACGCAGGTGGCTGCGAGGTTCTCGCCGAGGGCATAGGCCGTCTGGAAGTTGATGCTCTGGAGCATGCGCTCCTTGAGGTCGGCAGGCATGGGCTCGCCCGTCTCACAATGGCGGGCATAGTGGTCGAACACCTCGGGAATGGATGCGAACGACTCGTTGAACTGCGAGGGCATCTCGACAAAGTCGCGGGCGACGCTGGTGCCGCTCAGACGGTTGTACTGGCAGTCGGAGAGAATGCCGTGCAGGGCGTGGCCGAACTCATGGAACATGGTGGTCACCTCGTCCCACGTCAGCAGCGACGGCTGGCCCTCGGGGGCCTTGGCACTGTTGCAGACATTGAAGATAACAGGTATCTGGTTCCACTGGCGGCTCTGCTTCTGGAAGCCGTCCATCCAGGCTCCGCCGCGCTTTGTGGGCCGGCGGAAGTAGTCGGTGTAGAAGAGGGCCTTGGTCTTGCCGTCCTTGTCGATGACCTCGAAGGCCTTCATGTCAGGATGGTAGAGGGGGATGTCGTCGCGCAGCTTGAAGGTGAGGCCGTAGGCACGGCTGGCAGCATAGAAGACGCCGTTGATGAGCACGCTGTCGACATTGAAATAGGGCTTCACCTCGTCGTCGGAGACGTTCAGGAGCTCTTTCTTCATCTTGGCGGAATAGTAGAAGCGGTCGTAGGGCTGGAGCTGGAAGTCGGGGCCCTGCGTCTTGCGGGCGAAATCCTCGATGGCCTTCGTCTCGGCATCTGCCTTCGGCGAGTACTGGCTGATGAGGTTCTTCAGGAAGGCATAGACATTCTCGGGGGTCTTGGCCATCGTCTTCTCCAGCGAGTAGGCGGCATAGTTGGGATAGCCCATGATCTCTGCCTGCTCGGCACGCAGCCTGGCCATCTCGCTGACCAGGGCGAAGGTGTTGTACTTGCCTGTGCCGTCGGCACGATGGACGGAAGCCTCGAAGACCTTCTTGCGCAACTCGCGGTTGTCGAGGCTGGCGAGGATGGCCTGCTGGGTGGTGTTGACGATCACGATGGCGTAGGGCGCCTTCTTGCCCAGGTTCTCTGCATCCTTCTGGCACTGGGCGATGTCGGCCTCGCTGAGACCTGCGAGATCTTCTTTCTTTTCCACCCAGACGACAGCATCATTCGTGGCATCGGGCAGCATGTCGCCCCACTCTGTCTGCAGGTCGGAGATGCGCTTGTTGATGGCCTTCATGCGCTCCATCTTGTCGTCAGGCAACAGGGCGCCCTTGCGAACGAACTCCTTATAGGTCTCCTCCAAGAGTTTCTGGTCCTCGCCCTGGAGAGACGCATATTCCTTGTCATAGACCTGCTTGACACGCTCGAAGAGCTGTTTGTTGAACATGATCTCGTTCTCGAGGTCGGTCAGCATGGGCTGGACCTTCTTCTCTATCTCTCCCAGTTCCGGGGTCTTGTCGGCCTCGACAAGGGCAAAGAACACGCGGCTGACACGATCGAGCACCTTTCCGCTCTCCTCGTAGGCGAGAATGGTGTTCTCGAAGGTGGCGGAATCAGGATTGTCGACGATGGTGGCAATCTCGTCACGGGTCTGCTGGATGGCCGTCTCGAAGGCGGGCAGATAGTCGGAGGTCTGGATCTTGCTGAAGTCAGGTGCTCCGAAAGGTGCTGTACTCTCCTGCAACAGGGGGTTCTCACGCTGTGCCTGCTGACAGGCACCCAAGGACATCGTCAAGGCTGATGTCACAACGATACTCATAAGGGTTTTTGATTTTTTCATATTCTTTTATTCATCTGGGAGGAACAGGGGATCTTCCGGCATGACCATAACAGGCTCTGTCTCAGCAGCCTGAAGGACATTCTCAGGTACATATTTCTTATCGACCACCAGGCGGAACATGTATTCACGGAACCAGCGGGCAGACATGATCAGGCAGCCCTGCTGTCCCCAGGAGGCGCCCCATGAATTCTCCACCTTCCACTTCTTCACCTGACCGTTCTCGTCGAGATCGACGGCCGTCAGCGTCATGGCATGGGTGGAACCGCTGTCGAAGGTTGAGATGCGCTGGGCCTTGTCCATGCCGAAAGTGGTGCCGAAGAGCGACTCGTAGTCGAAGTTCTCAATATCGGCATAGCCGCGCTTGCGGTCAAGGAACTTACCCACGTCGTAGCTGCTGTAGAGCTTGCGGCCGTCCTTGAGCGAGGCGATGGCCATCTGCTCGATGTCCTCCATCGGCAGGTTGACGTATCGCCAGTTATGACCGTCGTAGGTATGGCGGTCGTACTCCACCTCATAGGTCTTGTAATAAGGACGGCGGGGATCGTTCATCGCCATGATGAAGGTGCCGTTGAGGGGACCTCCCACAACTTCCTGATAGAACGACTGTGGGGTGTACTCCCTGGCAGGGCCCAGAGCCTTGCCGTTCTTGTCCTTGAAGGCGTAGGTGAACTTCTGTGGCGGTTCGCCGATGGTCATGATGATCATCCTGTATATCTGACTCAGCATGCGGGTCTTGGCCTTGTCGATGGAGTTCTGCTTACGGTCCTTCTGGGCCATGTCGCGCAGCTGGAGGCCATACTCACGGAGCTTCGAGGCAATCAGGGAGCGCATCTTCGAGGTGTTGTCGCTGCTGTAGCTCTCAGGCATCACCTCGGCAGGCACCAGCCCGTACTTCTCTGCCAGGTCGGAGACGCCGCAGAACGTGCCGCCATCACCTATCGGACTCTTGAAGAAGAAGCGCACACGAGGGTCGTCGATAGGCAGCTTGCCTGTATCGACACAGCCCTGAAGCATCAGGTTGGCCTTCTCCAGCTGGTCCCAGACGAAGAGATAGGCCTGCGAGAGTTCCAGTTGTATGGAATCGCCATGCTGACGGGTGTAGTTGGAACGCAGCACGTTGAAGCCGCTAAACATCCAGCAACGGCCCGACGACTTCTGGTCGGTGATGGACTGTTTCTTCGTCTCAACAGAGAAATAGGTGTCGAGGGCTCCCGCATTCTGACGGTTTGTCGACAGGGCATCGATGCTGTTGACGGCCACTGCGTTGACCAGCGCACGGTTGACGGGTTCTGCCTGCTGCTCTTTCTGGATATCCCGCAGCATCTCGCCGGAGATGCCTCCTGGCTTGGTCTGGGCGCTGGCAACAGTCAGGCTGCCAACGGCCAGGAGTGTACACAATAGTTTTTTCATTTGACTTTCGTTTAGTTTTTTGGGTAAATAATCTTTACTTCTTATTTGACGTGACACGGAGGGTCTTCACCTGGCCGCTGTTGGTGGTCTTCTTCGTGGTAGTCTTCGTCGAGGTGGTCTTCGTCGAGGTGGTCTTCGTCGAGGTGGCAGCGGGCTTCTTGTAATACTGCTGAGCCTCGGGGAGCCAGCCCTGAATCTGACGGATACGCGTCTCGTCGGACGGGTGGTCACTCAGGAACTCCGAAGTTTTGTTGGTGCTGCTGGCTGCCATGCGCTGCCAGAAGGTGATGGCCGTCTGTGGGTCGTAACCCGCCATAGCGGCGAAGATCAGTCCCATGTGGTCGGCCTCGCTCTCATGATTGCGCGAGTAACTCAAGTTCTTGAAATTGAATCCGTTAGCCACGACAGCGCTGATCAGCGACGTGGTAGTTGTACCCACACCGAGCATGCCAGCCAATGCGGCTCCGATCTGGAGCCCCTGCTGCTGCTTCATCTGGGTACTCATCTGCTCGGCAGAGTGACGGGCTACGGCATGGGCGATCTCATGCCCCAGCACGATGGCCAGCGACGCCTCGTCCTGAGTGACGGGCAGGATACCCTCGTAGACGACGATCAGTCCGCCAGGCATGCACCAGGCATTCACCTGATTATCCTGCACAAGGTTGAACTGCCAGTTGAAATTGGCAATCTCCGAAGCCAGACCAGCGGCATTCATGTAATTGGTGACGGCATTGGCGAGGTTCTGCCCCACCCTTTTCACCATGGCGGTATTGGCCTGGTTGGTGGAGAGCTTGGCCGTCTTCATAAACTCCTGATACTGCTGGGTGGCCAGGCTCAACACCTGACCATCTTCAACCATCAGACTCTGTGTTCGGCCCGTGATGGGCACCGTGTGGGCAGTGCCGCAGCCAACGAGGACCACAGCTACCACGAAGAAAAGCATTACTTTCAGTTGTCTCATATTCGAATATGTTTAGGTTTATGCGTGCAAAGATAGTGTAAAAATTCGATTAAGCGAAGAAAATGTGAATAAATTATCATTTTTGAGCACAAAAGAGAGGCATCCCTTGCGGAATGCCTCCCAAAACTTCTACACTCTTTCATTTTACTTGTTCAAACCACGGTTGATGATGGTGGCGTTGAGCAGTTTGAGATAAATGTGCATCTGCTCGTCGTTCAGCACATAGCGCATCCACTTCACATCGTTGTCGATGGCACGGTTCACGTAAGCCTTGCGGTCGTTCTTACCATACTCGGCGGCGAACTTCAGCTCGGAAGCGAATGTGTGGTGAATCTCTGCCACTGCCTCCTTCTGGTCGTCAGCCAGATTCAGAGCCATGGAGAGCTTGTTCATATTGATATTCAAATCATAAGCCTCCATACTGTCTACATTGGCTGCATTCTCACCTTCTGCAAATGCGGTTGTCATACTCAGCATTGCAATCATTGTCAAAATCATCTTTTTCATCTTTTTACCCTTTCTTTTCTTTACTCAGAGCGGTGTGTTGAGCCGCCCCTACTTTAATACTTTGTTATCCTTTTAATGTCTTTTGACGGTGCAAAGGTACGGCGACTTTTTGGAACTCACAAGCTTTTTTGTGTAATTGTGTGCGATAACAGCCCTTTTGTTGATACATGTCAAATAATAGCGCAAATCATGAAATAATCATATTTTCGGCGTAAATTGGCACGTATATCAGGGAAAATGCGTAACTTTGCACCGCATTATATAGATAAGGTATAAGAATGGATAAACCACAGAACAGATTCCTGTCAGTTGCATACCAGCTGTACACCGTCACCAATGGAGAAAAGTCGCTGGAAGAACAGACCAGCACGGAGCACCCCTTCGAGTTCATCACCGGATATGGTATCGCCCTCGATGCCTTTGAGAAGAACCTCGTCAATCTGGAGAAGGGGACGGAGTTTGACTTCATCCTTCAGCCATCCGAAGCCTTCGGGGAGTATATTCCAGAGGGTAGACACAAGCTGGAGCGTGATATTTTCACCATCGACGGCAAGTTCGACCACGAGCATATCTTCGAGGGTGCCATCGTCACGATGAATGATACCGAAGGCCATCACTTCATGGCTAAGGTGGTGAAGATCGAGGATGACGGCGTGACCATCGACACCAACCACCCGCTGGCTGGGAAAGCCCTGAACTTCAAAGGACACATGATTGAGAACAGGGAGGCTACCGAGGAAGAGATCCAAAAGCTTATCAAACAGCTGACGGGCGGATGTCAGGGCTGCGGACATCATGGTGGAAACTGTGGCGAAGGCTGCGGCGAAGGCTGCGGTGAAGGCTGCGGAGGATGCCATTAAAAGGTAAAAAGGTAAAAAGGTAAAAAAGTAAAAAGGTGAAGAATGAATACATTTGGAACCATATTCAGACTGACGACCTTCGGCGAGAGTCATGGTGAGGCTATCGGCGGTGTCGTCGACGGTATGCCGCCAGGCATAGACATCGACGTGGCGTTCATCCAACAAGAGCTGAACCGCCGTCGCCCCGGACAGAGCAAAATCACCACCTCACGGCAGGAGCCGGACCAGGTGGAGCTGCTCAGCGGCGTCTTTGAGGGAAAGTCAACGGGATGCCCCATCGGCTTCATCGTCAGGAACCAGAACCAGCATTCTCAGGACTATGAGAATATGCGCTGTCTGTTCCGACCCTCTCATGCCGACTACACCTATTATAATAAATATGGTATCCACGACCATCGCGGTGGAGGCCGTTCGTCGGCCCGCGTCACCATCAGCCGCTGTGTAGGTGGGGCATTGGCGAAGCTGGTACTGAAACAGAAGGGCATCAGCATACAAGCCTACACGTCGCAAGTGGGCGATATAGCACTCGACCGCGACTATCACCATTACGACCTCTCGCTGACGGAGACGAACGCCGTTCGCTGTCCTGATCCGGAGAAGGCTGCAGAGATGGAGGAATTGATCTCTCGTATAAAGGCAGAGGGCGACACCATCGGTGGTGTGATTACCTGTGTCATCAAGGGCTGTCCTGCAGGACTGGGAGAACCGGAGTTCGGTAAGCTCCATGCTGCCCTGGGTGCTGCCATGCTGAGCATCAACGCCGTGAAGGGCTTTGAGTATGGCAAAGGTTTCGACGGTGTCACTGCCAGAGGATCTGAACAGAACGACGTTTTCGTACCCTCGGAAGGAGGGATAACCACCGCCACCAATCACAGCGGCGGCATCCAAGGAGGTATCTCCAACGGTCAAGACATCTATTTCCGCGTGGCCTTCAAACCTGTAGCCACCATCCTCCAGGAACAACAGACCATCGACCTTGAAGGAAATCCCACCACCTTCACGGCTCGCGGTCGTCACGACCCGTGCGTTTTACCAAGGGCTGTACCTGTGGTAGAAGCGATGGCTGCAATGGTCATTTTAGATAACATTTTACTGAGAAACTCAGCCATTTTATAGAAAAATGCGGTTTGTATGCAAAAAAAAACAAAAAATGTTTGGTACTATCAGAAACTTTGCTTAAATTTGCAACTGCATACAGGGGTTTGTGAAAATCCTAATATGCTTTAGTTAAGTCTAGTTTAGTTTTTGTGTTGGTTGAGGGCTGCTGATTGGCAGCCCTCAAATTTGTTAATGATTCCCCTCGAAGAGGGGCTGCTGATTGGCAGCCCTCAAATTTGTTTTAAATAACCCCTATGATTTCTTGTACGGATTGGCACCCATGGCTATCAAGCCATTCATTGATGCCATCGCGCACCTTGATGGATATAGCCGGATCGAGGAAGTTGGCCGTACCAATCTCAATGGCCGTAGCACCAGCCATCAAGAACTCTATCGCATCCTTCGCCGAACAGATGCCACCCAAACCAATAACGGGAATCTTGACGGCTTTCGCCACTTGCCACACCATTCTCAGAGCCACGGGCTTCACGGCAGGACCGCTCAATCCACCAGTATTGATGCTTAGAAGCGTCTTGCGCTTCTCGATGTCGATCGCCATTCCCATCAGCGTATTGATGAGCGACACGCTGTCGGCTCCCTCCGCCTCGACGGCACGAGCAATCTCCGCAATGTCCGTCACATTGGGCGAGAGCTTGACAATCAGCGTCTTATGATAAGCCTTTCTGACGGCCTTCACCACACTCGAAGCCCCAGCACAGGTGACACCGAAGGCCATACCACCGTCCTTCACATTAGGACAGGAGATATTCAGTTCGATGGCGGGGATGTTCTCGAGAGCATCAATCCGGGCTGCACACTCGGCATAGTCCTCAGGCGACGAACCGCTGACGTTGACAATCATATTCGTGTCGATATCCTTGATCTGCGGATAGATATGTTCGCAGAAATAGTCCACACCCTTATTCTGCAGTCCCACGCAGTTGAGCATGCCACTGGCCGTCTCTGCCATACGGGGATAGTCATTACCTTCCCGAGGCTTGAGGGTCGTACCTTTCACGATGATGCCGCCGATACCGTCGAGCGGCATCAGGTCGGCAAACTCCAAGCCATAGCCGAAGGTGCCCGAAGCGGTCATCACAGGATTCTTCAACGCCAGATCCTTTATCTTTACACTTAAATCAGCCATCTTCAATTATCCATTATCAATTATCCATTACCAAAGCAATCGCTTTGTGTCAAACACAGGCCCATCCTTACAGACGCACACATTTGTGGTTTGAGGCTCCCCTCCTTGGGAGGGGTCGGGGGAGGTTTTCACCTTCTCGACACAACAGAGACAGGCTCCCAGTCCGCAGGCCATCAGATTTTCGAGCGATGCTTCACATTCGATGCCCTCGGCCTTTGCCAAACGGGCCACCGCCTTCATCATCGGCGTGGGACCACAGGTGGAGATTCGGTCAAAACGCTCCTGCTGAAGGATGCTATGATTGGTCACGAAGCCCTTCTCACCCTCGCTGCCGTCTTCGGTGGTTACATGCACACGCCCGTACCTTTTATATATATCAAGCATCAGCAGATCTTTGGATGTCCTGGCTCCCAAGAGGAACGTGGGTTCGATACCCTGACACTGCATCTCGGCACCCATATAGAGCAAGGGCGCTACCCCCACTCCACCACCGATCAGCAGCACCTTTTCACCCTGTTTTGCAGCTGTAAAGCCATTGCCGAGCGGCAACAGACAGTTCAACAGGTCGCCAGCCTTCAACTCTGCCAGCCTACGGGTACCCTCGCCAACGGTTGCTATCAGCAGCCACAGCTCATTCTGTTCGCGGTCAACGAAATTGATGGAGATAGGCCGACGCAGGAACGTGCCAGGCGAACCATCCACCCGCACCTCGACAAACTGCCCAGGCAACATCTCCGGCAGCGGTTTCTCGTCGGTAAGCCTGAGCAGCACATACCGCTCATGGATCCTTTCCACCGCCTTCACGGTCAATTCTAACAAATATTTCTTCATCATGGCTGCAAAGGTACTCTTTTTTCCCAATACTTGCAAGTTTTATCTTTTATATTCCTTTTTTATTTGATAATTCAGACTTTTTTCGTAACTTTGGAAGAATTTGCAGGATTTCTTTATATAAAGGCGATGCAGGGGATTGAGAAATTCTGGGGTTCTTGCTTAGGCAAGCGGCAAAGCCGAGCGACGATTTGGAGACAGTTCTTGCGTCCCGTTGGTAGCAAGCGGCAAAGCCGAGCGCTCAATTCAATGTTCTGCTATAAAATGCCTGAAAGAGCACCCGACTCTGAGCCACCGCCTGTTTCGTGGCTCGTTGTCAGATGCAAAGATAGACATAATATCTCACATATCCATATGTTCTGTGAACAAATTTACTCCCTCATTACCCCCTCATTACTCCCTCACGATGGAATCGGAAAGAAAGTAGCCACCAGATTTACTTGAACCTGAATACTTTATAAGTCCCGCATCCTTCAAACGTTTTACATATCGCTCAATGCTTTTCACGGGAATATCAGTCTTACTACCGAGCATTGTCGTCCTAAGCCCGGGTTGCTCGTTTAGGGCACAAAGAATTGACGCCAGTTTCTCTTTTATGTCCTTACCTACTCCCTCAATTACTCCCTCAAAATGAGCCATCAAGTCTGCATCGCTTTGATGTGGTTGTTCCGCACGCAGGTAATGGATATTGGGGAAAGACACCTTATTTTCTCTTTCCAGAATAGTATTTGGAAAGAACCTCACCCATCTTTGAGTCTCGATGAACGACAGTCCCATCTGTTCGGAGCACTCTGGTTGTGTCACCTATTACAATCCAAAACTGTTGAGCACCCTCTTTACCGCGTAATGTGCTATCAAGCGAACAAAAAGCTCTTCCTATTGCAGGAATTCGCGTATAACTTGCCTTTTCATTTTCTATATGTCGCTCTATGGCCTTACCTATGTCGTGAAGTGATTCTTTCATATATTTCAGTAGATATATGTTTTAGGTTATGCTTTTACCTCATAAGCCCCATGTTCTTGAAAACAATGATAACGTTTTCTTCAAATTTTGCAAATGAAGGTATGGTTCTGAGTCTTTCCAAACTCAATCTATTGCCAAGAATCTCATACAGATCAGAAATGCCAACCAGATTCCTTTTCTTCTTTGGCTGTTCTGCCATAGCTCTGCGGATAGCATTCTCTATTGCGCTTTTAGGGTCAGCATACGACTCGGGGACTCTGTCAAGTCCCAAATCTGCATCACTCATGTCTCTTGCATTGATTAGTCGCTTCAACAATTCTTTGTCAGCCAACATCCACGACTCTATCATCTGAATAGGTATGGTCGGGATGATGTGCTTGCAATACTCATCTTCTGACATATCCTTCAATGCAGAGAAAAAAGGTTCGAACTTGTTTTGCATAACTGTATCCATAGTGCTCGCATCAGAGTCTGCATGGATACAGAGTACAGAAATACCATAAGTCTGGCAGGCGTTTTTCGAGGCTGCCAGCATTTTATTAACGAAGCTATCCCCTTCCGCCGTAACCTCCTGAATATCGAATATATCAACTTGATTGTCACATGACCACGACAATTCTTGAATGGATTTGTAAATAACATTTTTTAGGAATCTAACATCTGTTGTTCCCTCGGCTATCAAGCCAATAAATAGTTGTTTCATAGTTACAGGTTTTTATTCTCAGTATTTAGATATGCAATGGCATCAGCAATCGTCATTTTATTCTCTGCTTCGGAGAACGACAGTTGGAAGGACTTTGTCAACGGAGAAATCCTTGTGATTCTTATACTTCTCTTGCTTCCGTCTATATCAATAGGATGGGAGATCAATTTCGAAAACCAAATACTAACGCCATTGTCTGCGTCATTATATTCTTCTTTCATCCAGCGAAGCAATACTGGTGAATGAGTGTTTACGATAACCTGGCGCAGCAAGTCGTCTTCGTCCTCAAAATCAGTTGACAGTAATCTTAGCAACTCCACCATTGCTTTGATGCGATAAGGATGAATACCATTTTCTGGTTCTTCAAAACATAATAGCCCCTGGAACTTTTCATCATACAATAGTACACATAGCACAAGAAGCCTCAGTGTTCCCTCCGACAGCACTCTTGATGAGAATGATTTGCCTTCACTATTCTTCAGATTAAACACAAACTGCTTATTCGCTTTGTCATCTTTCACCTCCAATTCTGTATATCCCGGCAAAAAAGAAGAAAGCCTCATTACAATTTGGTCCATCATGTAAGCATCCTGATTATATAGGCGGTATAGAGCAGCAGAAAGATTCTCACCAGCATGTCCAATGGTATCACCAGTATAATTTGCGTCATAACGGGTTGGCTCACGCAGAATGACAGGATTCAACTGCATAAAATTCCAAGATGATATTTCCTGCTGAGCGGCAAGTATATGCGGAAAATCAACAGAGTTGATACTTCCCAAAACAGTCTGATTTACAGCACTTGCTATAACAGAACGCCCACGCCCATGACCACCGTCTTGTCGTATGGTGATAGTTGGATAACCTCGCTCCATTTCCGTATAAATATATGGTTTGCCACTGCCACCTCTTATGGAACTTCGCCAAATATCAGTCCTTTTCTTCAAGTATTTTTTTGCCCAAATGTCTTCGTCTGTATCTATACGTGCCAGTTGCTCATGAACAATGGTTAGTTCTTCAAAACCTTGTTCATTCTGGCGTTTTGCAATCACAAGTTCGTAACGCATTCGAGGTGTTTTTACCTCAGCAACACCACCCCAGTTATCCTTCACCTCACGTGGCACCAATAATTCTACGGCGAACTTCATTTCCGAGGCTGATGTGTCATCAGTATATTTGGTAAACAGTTCCGAAACCTCACCACGCAGTTGTTTATTGGCAAAGGCCGACCTCAAATCAGCCCTCGACAAGTTCGACAGCAAATTCAACGCATCGAAAAGGTTACTCTTTCCTGATGCATTCGTTCCTGCAATTACGGTTAATGGAGAAAACTCCATCTCGAAGTCTGAGAAGGATTTGAAACCATTAATTTCTATCTTTGTAATCATATAAAAACTGTTTTGAAGTTACAAATGTAATCATTCTTTTTTTATTAGCCAAATATATGCCTAAAATTTTATCTTATATCGTATCTGCTCACGTTGTGAATAATGTCTATTACTCTTCTTTAGCAGGTTCATTTCACGATCTCTATTTCCCAACCCATTTTGAGAGCAGAATTAATTTTGTCCAACATTTTCTTTTTGTCTTTAGTACTGCTATGCGTTAAGACATATAGACCAGGGGCTGCCTCACGTTGGGTATGTCCGTATTTCTTATCTTTAGTTGTAGCCACGATATTTACACGACAGAACTTTAGTCCAAGCTCTCTTACCCTGACTAACCCTGCTTCAACGATAGCAGAAGTAAATGTTGTTGCAGCATCATGCTCTTGCAATATTGTGCCATCCTTCCGATAGATACATAAGCCTGTTTTAGGGGCAATCTTTGAGGAACGGCTCTTACGAGGCCCAAACTCCTTGTGTTCAACTTCTGGATCAGCCTCTAGCTTCTTGGCATCTATCAACTGAGTGATATTTGTCTTGCGAGACAATGATACGCTAATAGGCATTCCTGGATGGTAGTCAACCACCAAGACCAAATCCCGTTGTACCTGCTTCAATGCAGGTTCAATAGTCTCAGTAACCACAGGAAGAATCTCTTTTTTGATGATGTCTTCTTCCAGTTCACTCACCTGCCTCTCCAAATCCTCATTCAGTGAGAGACCTTCATTTCGCAATGTTTCCATTGCCTTGTATAAATCGCTAAGTCGTGACATAAATCTTCTATTTTTCGTTCTTTTGATAATGTTCCCGTGCTATCGCGATAGCCTTTTTCAATTTTTGAGCCAACAGTTTTTTGTCGGGCAATTGCGTGTAATAC
>Ga0247611_10000683_pt1 | contig 66485 bp, 51 predicted proteins | sample 177DNAGHGhighgp2_FD_192422 | JGI IMG/M metagenome (GOLD analysis project Ga0247611, IMG submission 192422) | Sheep rumen microbial communities from Palmerston North, Manawatu-Wanganui, New Zealand - 1770 DNA GHGhigh gp2 | ecosystem: Host-associated > Mammals > Digestive system > Stomach > Rumen...
GAATTTTCAACAATCATTTGAGAGAAGGTCTTAAATGAAGATATATCCTGCTCTCTAGAGATTTATCTCTCTATCTGATAAAATTCATTTGAATTTGCTATCTCATGGAATCTTCTACTTTAGGTTTGCCTAAAGCATGAGATACTTCATTAGTTAATAGCTAATGTTGCTTCATCCTTAAGGCACCTTACATAATTTACTTCTCATTCTGGAAATGGAGTAGATTCTTATCTGCTCTTTTTTTATTCTTAAAAATATATTGAAATCCGATTTCATTATGTTATTAATCAAATTGTATTTCTGTTAATATTTTATCCATTAACAAAATATTATGAAACTAACTTACAAAGACTGATCACTAGAATACGTAATAGAATGAGACACTTTATTTGTCCTATCTATTTTTGTAGAAGAAAGAAGACAATGAACTGCTACTCAATTAATGAACATGTTATTAGAAAAAGCTAGAGAAGAAGAAGTTAATGTAATCGAACTCCCAGTTATGTCTTTTGACCCTGAAGAATGAATGGAAACTGAAGAATTAAAAGATCGATGCGAAAGAATGTGATTTGAGACTGTAGAAAGATACTCAATATGAGAAAATAAATGATATGCCATGAGAATGGAATTATAAAATATAAACCTTTCATTCGAGAGTTTTATTAAACTAGAACTTGATTTTCTCGAACAAAAAAATATATACAATATAAACAAAAACTTAAAAAAATATGGACACATTAATTACATCAATCGTAGGGCTTCATGTAGCTCAGAGAGAATTAGCAAAGTATCCAACCGAAAAAGAAAGAAGAAAAGCTATGGAAAAGATACATTCCAATGCAATCTCATCTTCATGCCACAACATTCTCTATTTCATTGTGGCTATCATATCGGCAGGACTAATTCGCTGGGCTTTATTGTAATCCTTTTCTGACAGGTAGTTGTTTTAACTACCTTTTTTATTTTTTGTTTTTCCTTGAAAGAAAAATTCTTTTTTCTAAAATAACCACCGTTATTCAGATAATCTATATTTTTTCTAAATATTTCTACATGACAAATAATAAGAAAGTATCACAGAAAAAAGACAATGACAACAGAGAAATTTTCCAAAATATCAAAAATTATACAAATAATTGAATAGCTGAAACTTGCAACATGAATATTAAAAGTTACAAGGATTCAAAAGAGTACGAAACTATACAAAAAATAACAAAGAAAAATTGATTAAAAAGCTTTTCTGAATGCTCAGAAGAAGTAAAAGATACTATAAAAATAGTATACTGAATGGAAGAATCAGAAAAATTATTTATGCATAAAGAACGAAAAAATTTTCTTAAATGTTTGAAAAAAATCAGACTTATTTGAGCTATAAAATCTGCATACGCAGTTTTATGTCTATTCTTCACCAAAGAAAAAAGCCATAGAAGAATAATTAATATATGAAAAAATATTAGTTATGAATGAATCGATAAAGATGAAAAATATTTAGAATCTACAATTAAAAAAATCTCAAATCCTGAAAAAAAATCCATAATTGCTTATCTAATAGGAAAAATAAAGGACAAAAAAATGAAAAAGAAATTTAAAAAGTTGGGAAAAGATCCAAATCAATTTGATCTTCTATTACAGCAGTGTAAAAAATGACAAATAATGCTGACTAATGGTATTAATTTGGATTGAACTTCATCATTATTCAAAGATCTAACTCAAGCCGTATCTTGATCCAGACGATGCCACTGTTTAATCATTTCTGATGTAATAAAAGATAAACATTGAATTATAAAAGATTTAAAAGTTATACAATCCACACTAAATTGATGAGTTCATGAAATTTCATTTAAAAAATATATTAAAGAAAATTATTCAAAGTCCGATTTTTTATTAGCTTCCTTTCCTAAGGATAAAAGAGATCCAATTATTTTAAATGCAAAAAATCATATATGACAGAAATATGATAGAATTGCTATGATTTTAGATATTATTACGTGATGAGATTTTAAATACCTATGAAAAGAGATTAAAGATGTAAATAAAACATATTGTACAGCATTAATATTCGATGCTATTAAAAAATCCGATTACAATATCCCTAAATCTCATTTAACCCCTGCAGATATATTATCCGTAGAAGATTTAACTCCAGAATATGCTTGTTACTGTGATAAATTATAGAATATTTTTAATTCATAAAATAAAATCATGGATACTTTAACAACAATCAAAACTCGTAGATCAGTAAGAATGTATAAAGAAGAGGATTTAGATACAAACCTAATCTCTGAAATCGTTTCATATTGATTATATGCTCCATCTGCTCACAACCAACAAGCTTGGAAATATTATATAATTTCAAGAAAAAAAGATAGAGAATTTCTAGCAGATACTATGGAGTATGGGAAAATGTTACCAAATGCATGATGATGCATTTTAGCTTGTTTTGATAATAACAATGTCAAAAGTATAGAATTTATCCAACAAGATATGTGAGCTAGTATCCAGAATATTCTTTTAGCCGCACATGAAAAATGAGTTTGAACCGTACGATTATGACTATACCCACACGAAGAACCTATGAATAAAATTTCGAAACATTTTAATTTACCTAAAAACATCACACCATTCGCAATTATATCGATGTGAATCCAACAGTGAGAAATACCAGAAAAAAATTTAAAATCTGATTGAAAAATAGAAATATTATAATCACTATAGCTTTATCGACGAACTTCAAATGAATAATATAAAGGATAAACAATTAAAATATGAAAAAGCATTAGAATATGAAATTTTTAAAAAAAGAGAGTATGATTTTGCAAAAAATAAAATTCAGGATGCTGAATGTATTTTTGATATTTGATGACATATTGGATTATTTTCTAAGCGATGCAGAACACAAAATTCAAACGCCAAAATTCATTATTTCGAACCATTAGGAGAGTTGTATAAAAAAGCAAAATATACACTTTGAAATGATAAAAATATCATTTTAAATAATTATGGGATAGCTTCAGAATCTGGAGAATGAACAATACTACTAAACGAAGAAAAAACTATGCAATCCAGTAAATATTCTTCATTTTTAAACCAAAAATGAAAAGAAATTAAATCTAAATTTATAACATTGAATAACTATTTGATAAAAAATAATATAGATAAAATAGATGTTATTAAAATGGATATTGAATGAATGGAATTTGAAGTATTGCCTTCACGATGAGATTTTGAATGGGAAAAAATAAATAGTTTTATTGCTGAAATTCATTTACTAAACAATAATATGAAACTCGAACGAAATCAGATTTTTTTAAAAATTAAAAACATTTTTTGAAATATAAAGATTATCAACTCTTGATATCGTAAGGAAATATTCTTAATTTGGGCAGATAAGGAGTCTTGACTTTAATATTAATTTATTTATTATACCATACATAAAAAATAAAACTAAAAAACATAAAGCTATGGTTGATAAATTAAAATTGGAGGTCGTGATACTAATATGTGCACTCCTCACAGGATGGGCTTGCCAAACATTGGTAACTACAGAATGTTTAAACGCAACAACTCTTTATGGTTGTACATTAGGAGCCGCTTTCTCACTGTATGTGATGGGATTATTCACATACCTCTCAATCCATGGCATAGACGTTGATAATCCATCAAAAAAAGATGTATGTATCTTTTACGGATTTCTTGTAATAATTGCTTTGATATCAATGCTCATGCTAATTCTCTTTGAGGTAAACAACATTATATGTTGGATAGTAGCGTGTGCTTTATGGTATCTCGCATGTACAATCCGACACGTGATGTTTTGGAGGTGGTTTTAATCTCTAATTGGAATTAAGTTCCTTAATAATTATTAAGGAATTTTTTTATTTAAAAACCAAAATTATACTAAATAAAGATTTGAAATAAAAACAAATATTAATATTCTTCTCGTGAAGGTTGACTACGACAAAAAGCAACTTAATTACAGAATTTATTTTATATATCATATCCAAAAAAAATGATAGAAGATGATATAAAATTCCAACAATGAGACAAACCAGAAAAACCAAATTGAAAATGATGAATGCCGTGAGATAACCAGAATATCACCCACAAATGAGTAATTACATTCAATCAAGATGCTATTCTAGATGGTCAGACTTATTCATCTAGTGACTCAAACCAACACGCAATTTTAGTTACAAACGGAACCGTTACAATTTCTGACGCAACTATAACAAAGACATGAGATTCTGAATGAGATACTTCAGATTTTTATTGAACTAATGCTGCGACAATATCTATAAATTGACAACTATGATTACATAATGTAACAATCAATACAAACTGAAAACACGCTAATGCTGTATTTGCTTACGGTAGCTGAAATGTATTTATTGCAGATAGTACCATAACTACAAAAGATGATAACTCATGATGAATTATGGTAACCTGATGATGAAATTTAGGTGCTGAAAATCTAACAATCACCACAGAATGAAATTCTTCCGCAGCTATTAGATCCGATAGGTGAGGAGGAGAGATTCAAGTAGAATGGTGAGATTATACCACCGATTGAGTTTGATCTCCTGTAATATATTCAACAGCCAACATTACAGTAAGTCACGCTAATCTAACAGCTAATAAATCTGAATGAGCTATTGTTGAATGAAAGAATAGTATTACTATTTCAAATTCTACGCTAACAGATTCTAATACAGTTCTCAATTGACAATCTACAACATACAAAAACATCTTTCTTTATCAATCCATGTCTTGAGATGCAGATGAATGAACTGCAAAATTCACAGCCATAGAAAGTAAGATTATTACAAACAATTGAGATACAATTTATATAACAAATACAACAGCTGAAATACTATTACAAAACAACGAAATTATAAATAAGAGCTGAGATTTTCTGAGAATTGAATGAGCAGCTCGAGGTAAACAGGGTAGTAATTGATGAGATGTTACTCTAAATTTGATAAATCAAAACATTAAGTGAGATATTATAGTAGATAATATCTCATCATTATCAATGTCATTGACCGAATGATCAAGTTTTCAATGAGCCATAAATTCTGAAAATCAATCACAAAATATTTCAATAAAACTTGACTCAACATCTACATGGAATTTAACTTCAGATTCTTATATTTCTGAGATTTCATCAAATGCCGAATGATATTCAAATATCAATCTAAACGGACATACTTTATATATTTGAGAATCAAAAATTACATCAGTTGATCAAATTCAAACAGAAGAAACATGAAACACAACTCAAATAACTGAAGCAACAGAAGATTCAATATCCACAGGTTTAATAACTGACAATCTAAACTCTGAAATTACATGAATTAATATAGGTAGTTTAGTAATTTGATGAATCGGAATTATTGCTATTATTGCAGTCATCTGAATATGTATCAAAGTATACATTAAAAAATAATATAGAAGTAGACAACTAAAATCATATAAAACATCACAAAAAAAGCCAACTTTTTTAAAATTTTCTCTTGCAATATTTTATAATATTCGTAAATTAAAATCAGATTTTTATATTTTTATATCAAACGAAAATGAAAAAATTATTAGTCATCACTACTTTATTATGAATTTCAATTTTATTTGTAGGTTGTGGTAAAAAAGACAATAATACAGAAGCTACTCCAGATACTACAATAGCTCAAGAATCAACTAACACAACAGAAACAGCAATTACTAATGAGACATGTACTAATAATTCATGAGTTTTCACAGATTATGAAGATTGGCCAGAAAAAATCTGTGTATTCGATGATGAAACATTTTGTTTTATAGATGTATTAGAAAATTGAGAATGTGAAAAAGGTATGTACCCTCTTAAAGAAGATGAAGTAGACAACGCTGAAGATAATTCAGCATACAGCGAATGCGACAAACTCGGAAAAAATATAGTTTGTTGAAAAGACTGACAGACTTACCTAAATAAATGTTACTTAGACGTTTCATGAGTAGAAGAGGAAACTGAATTAGCTCACGTTGAAAATGATGAATGTATTTTCGGATAATTAATTTAAGTTTTCTAAACTAATTATGAAAAAAATAGTATTAATATGAATCATTTCAATAACATTATTACTGACATGATGCGATGTTGTAAGTAATATTACCAACGATCGTGATGAATCAAATTTTAATACGATATGATGACATCAAGATATAAGTATAAATTAATTAACATAATTTCTAAAATTTACTAAATCAATCACACAAAAATAAAAGGTAGGGTAAAAGGAGTTAAAATAACTCCTTTTTTTTACAAAAAAATTATTAATAGCATAATAAAATAAAAAAAACTTGCATTTTTAAAATTTATTTCTACAAGTAAAGCACTTGATGTTTTTTTCATTGAACTTAAATTAATAAAAGTATTTATTTCTCTCAAATGAGACACCTATCACGCTGTGAAGCACTAATAGGTGAAAAGCCTTACTTTACCATGAGTTCACAAAACTTAAAACCTAGTGAGGTAAACCCACGAGCTTCTGTTTTCAGGAGCTCTTTTTTTACAAAAAAATCTTATTGATAATTTAATTAAAAAATATAATCTGTAAAAGTAAACAAAAAAAAGAGCCTATGAACAGTATTTATCTATCAGAAAAGCTAAAAGAATTGGAGGAGATTGCAGCCAACCCCAATGTTAAGAACGGAATTTGGAATAGTTTCAGCCTATTCATTTCCATTTCCGATGAAATTCTAGAAAGTATGAAAGATTTCAATGGAAATATTGTTCCACAAGCTGCTAGTGAAAATGTTATTACTGAGTTACAAAGTATCCGTCCAGAATTTGAAAGAATCTGTGGCATTAAACTTGAGATTAAAACCCTAGGACCAAAGTTTGAAAAAGCTAAGAATAGTGTTTCAAGATCTCATAAGTTCAAGTCTCAGATTTCCAACTTTTTGAAAGGATACAAAGGACGTTTTGTAATTACTAACAATTAAGATGTGGTTATATCACATCTTTTTTTGAAGACTTTTTTAAATTTTTTATAAAAAAATATTGAAATTAAATAAAATATTAATATATTATAGTCACTTCATTGAAAGGTTTCGAAGTCTGAACCTCATCAGTGGAAGTTAAACTAGGAAAAAGAAGATAGAATGCCCCTCGTACACACATTATTAGTGTTGAAGAGGTTCCCAGATTGGCAAAGAACAGAAAATTTGCTTCGTATGAAGCAAAAGCGATTATGCCCGAGACATGTTATTCTAGTTGCATGTGTGGTGCGGGTTGTATCAGCTGTGAAAAAGTTCTATTAAGGAAGTAGGTCGAGACTTTAGACCAGAGTAAGACAATATCGTTCACCCAGACGTACCACCTGAAAGTAGCCGCGACTTACGGATAGCCGCCGCGCATAGTCCAGTATTAGATGTTGTATCTTCCCTTACTATCTTCGCCAGACTTCAGAGAGCAGGTATTTTCCCTGCTCTCCTTTTTTTATTTTGAAGTATTTCAATTAAAAAAAACTCCTATTGAAAGATACAATAGAAGTCTTGATCCAGATTTTTAATTTTTTACGCCAAAGTCGGCCCATGACCAGTTTTTGGTAAATCATTTCCCTTATTATTTTCTCCCGAACGATATTTTATAGTAAATATCCAAAGCATAAGAGCACCTATATAAGCATTAAAAATAGATAAGTCTATAACTTTATAGATATTACTATCACTACGAACAAATATACTAAAAAGGAAAATAAGAGATGTAAGGAATACTTGCTTCCGAAAGAATTCATAAGATTCTTTTGTATAGAAATACTTGGAAAAGAACATAAATAATCCAATCAACATAGAAATACCTATAAAAATGTAATGTGTATACCCTTCATTCCAATAGACATTTCCTACTCCAAAACCTATACAACTAAGCACATAAAAGAAAAATAAATTATTAATTTTTGTCATATCTTAAATTTTACATTTTTGTTTCACAAACTCTAATATAAAAAACTCACAATAGAATTTCAAGTAAAAAGCATATAAATCTAATAACTGACTATTTAATCTATTGAAAATTCAAAGTTATTACTTATACTACAAAACAATCCTTGTGAAAGGATCTCTTGTAAAAAAACATCTAAAAATTTTGTCGTGAGACAATCATTTCGTGACTTCTATGTCACCTAAGAAACGCAGACAACCTTGTTTTCAAGGTTCTAAAAGTTATTATTCAGTGCCACAGCGGTGGCACATTTTTTTTAATATTTTTAAATTAAAAATTTAATGTCATTTTTTCATTATAAAAAATAGACTTTCTATTGAATATGTAGAATATTTTTATAAAATGTAAATACTTTTAATTATTTTTCATTAAACATGGAAACAATAAAAGGTGGTGTAGAGTTACCAAAAAGAAAAAGATGAAGACCTCGTAAGAATCCTTTACCAGAAATAGCCCAGACTTTAGAAGAATCCGAAGAAATTACTCCAAATTGGAAGATTTTCAATATACAAGAAATAGCAGAAATCAACCCTGGGATTACTCAAATTATCAATCTAAAGAATGTAAGAACCAATAAAAATTGAGAGAAATACATATCAATAAATTGAAGGAAATATTATGAATTCAAATGACAATGAGAACCAAAAGATTCTATGTACATCCTAAAATGAAACTCTCTATTTATATGAGATAAATTTGAATGACTAACAAATCGAGATTGAGTATCATTTAGATACTCTGAAGGAATAGGAGAGCATATCAGCTTTGAACAACGTAAAACTAAATATGCATGATGAGCCATGCATTTAAAAGAAATGTATAAATCTGAAAGCCTCTATTCTAGCGAAATTTTAACACTAATAAGACACGGATGAAAATTAGTAAAAATTACAAAAAATATGATAGATAAATATCTAGCATGACAGCTTAATAATACCTTGAAAAAAGCAGTAGAAACCGCTATCATAACTAGTCCTGATGTATTTGCCTATATGGAAACTATAAAAAAATAATCATAAATTAAAAACAAAAAAAATGGCAAAATTATTCCTATTCGAGAATCCCGTACCCTACAAATGGGTAAAGGAAGCCTTTATTAAGGTTATCGATGAATATCTTCCAACAGCAAAGTTTTATGAGGAAGGTGAAGCTTACGCCTGGAAACAGTATTTGACGTACTTTATCGAACACAAAGGGCTATATATCACAGATAGAAGCTCTAGTATCTTTTTCAAGGAAATTAGCACATACCTTGAATTTATCGCTATCCCTTGCAGAACCTTTCTGCACATGTATGATGGCAATGAACATGTTCAGCGTGATGTGAGAATCTATGATGAGTACCCAATCAAGGGTATTTTCATCGCTCCTGAAATGAAAGATAAAGAACAGGATGCCACCAAGGCATATCCTGCAGAAGAGGGTTTGGCTAAGTTTATAAAGACTATCGTCGATACTCATTATGCATTAGAAAATGCAAATAAGACTCCTAATATTTGATTAGGAGTTTTTTCATAAAAAAACAGAAGGGGGAGTCTGATTTTTTAATTAAAAGCTAGCGATAAAACACCGCTAGCTAAATTCTCAAATCTTTTTAAGAGCTTTACAAACCTCATTCCAGTCTTCAAATTTTTTGAAGTTTTTCCAATAATACTCAAAACGATAGTTACCAATCCTTCTAGGATCTCTACCAGGGATTGTTCTCTTACTATGAATACCCAGGAAAATTACTTTATCCTTATATTCAATGTTCTGTATATCAAAACGATAAACAGTTTTAGAAACAAGATCCTTACAGAGTAAGAAAAGATTTTCACCCTCAAGAGTTGCTGGAGTTACCAGATAAGACCTATCCGTCAAGTTATCCGAATGACGAGTCGCATCATCCCACAAATCAAGACCTAAATCAAGAACCTCCTTTTTTGTTAAGGTTTTTACCTTAAATTCAGAAATCGATTTAGAGAATGCCAGTGGAAGATCGAATTCAGAACGATGAAGACAAGATTCATGCTTAGCATCACCATAAGAGTCCTGCAACTTCTCTAAGGCTTTTGAAAAAGCCTTACAGTCACATTCAAATTCATGTACTCTCTTTCCGCAAAACGGACAGATATGCACCTCAGAAACAGAGATCAATACATCCTTGTAGGGATAAAGAATAGCCCCATTATCCTTCTTCGAAAGAGTCCGGATAGAAGATGTAGATAGATCAATACCAAAAAAATGCCTAATATTCTCCATAAATCTGAACAGTTTATTATTGTTTATTTTTATTTAACGAAACAAATTATAGCAATCAAGAAATTAATGTCAACTTTTTTAATCCTTGTATTTTTATTTTAAATTTTTAATTTATATACAAGAAATAAAAATTTAAACAATATGGACTACAACAAAAAGACACTCAGAGATTGGGCGTATGGTTGTATGCCTCCTGAGAAAGCAAAAAGTTTTTTGAATTATTACAAAGGTTGTCTATACAAAATCGTTAATAAAAAAGTCTCTCTTTTAAGAGAAGAAGATCTAATTTCTCAACGTGAATTTGAGATATATCATAATGATTTTGAGAATTTCGTGATAACCTATGAGTACCTATAATTTAAAGCGGCATGAATATTATCAACCGCTTTTTATTTCAAATTAAAATACTCTAAAAATTTTTAACAAAAGAATTATTATCTCATTGGATTCTTATCAACCAATAGAGAATTTCATAAAAGAATTTAAATAAAATATGAAAACGTATCTTTTTAAATAACACAAGTTCTAAATATATCAAACTCAAAAAAGATAAAATAAAAATCATGGAAGCAAAAATATCTCAAAATTGGATTATACCTTTATATCTAATACTAAAATGCAAGAGGAAATAGGGCAGTTCTACTGCATATAAGTAAGATAGATATACAAACGATATAACATCAAAGCTACATCACCTCTAAGAATATCTTCAGAATCCAATGTTGATTGGCTATATTTAATATTATCCAAAAGTTTTAAACTTTCTCATTTATAAAGATAATTCATATACCAAGGATTAACAGTTTCATCTAATACTCAGTAAGGCATTCTTATAATAACTGCAAGTGATTGAGCTTTAGAAAGATGATTAAATGGCATAAATTTTCAATTATTTCCTTTAAACAAATTAAGACCGTATGCATATTGAATATAGTTATAAAGAGTAGGATCTGCATTAGCTATATCATTAAAAGGATTCTTCATAGGCACAGCTAATGTTTTATTAAATACTGTTTTGTAAAAGTTAACAAAGAATTTAGAAGCCTGTTCTCTTGTCATTTCATTATAAATTCCAAATTGTTTTGGATCTTTAAAAATAGTTAATTCATTATCATACATCCAATTAATAGCATCATATACTTCTAAACAAACAGCAGGACAAGCGTCACCAGTTGGATCGTCTTTACATACATTAATAACACTATCTGTATCACACTTAGCGTCTAAAGTATTTACCATTCTAGATGCTAATGATTTTTGATCTAAATCAACATCACAGAATGTTTCATCATAACTCCATGTATATCCTTCTTCACAGTTACATTTTGTAACTTCAGCAACAACGGAATGTTCTCAATACCATATTTCACAATTTGCCTTCATTTGTTCAGCTGAATAAGGGATACATTTTGTTTCTGATGCATTCATCATATATCATTCTTTACAAACACAATCATCATTATTTTCTTTTGAAAGCTCAGAATTCTCTCAGAACCAAGTTGTACAGTTTAGTTTTCTTTGATCTAGAGAATCTTTAACACATTTAGTTTGTGTCTCATCGATAATATATCATTCATCACATTGAATTTCTTCTCAAACTCATTCATATTTTGATAGAATAGTATCAACCAAACTGCATGATTTTTTAAGTTGATCTTTATATTCTGGGAATTTTTCACAGATTTCTTTAGCTTGATTGTAATACTCTATTGCAGTTTTATCATCACCTTTATCTGCAGCATCATTAGCAGCTTTAATGGTTGCAGTAAAAAGATCTATAATGTTTACATCAGCTCAAAAACTAAGATTTCATCAAAATAATACAGCGATTCATAGCACTAAAAAAGAGGAGAATAAACAACGTCTCATGATGAAGAAAGATTAATAATTAAAACAATGAAGTAACTCTAAATTTATATAGTATCTTTTCAAGATTAAAAAAAAGATAGCATATTTCAACTCAAAATAAAAAATTAACGAATTTGAATCTTCGTTCGCATCTCTTGATAACTTACTAGTTTAGAACTAATATTATTCAAACAGAAATTAATGATTTTATATCAATTTAACAAAAATGACTATCTCTAAGAAGGGATAAATGGCTTAAGAAGTCGTTTATCTCTTTTTTAATAGTGTAAACTACCCTACAAATTTTAAAAAAGAATAGGTGAGAATTAGTAAAACTCTCAAAATAGGGTAGTATGGATGAAAAAAATATATTTTTTACTGTTTACACTTTATTTTATGTTTTATTTTTTTTATAATTATTGCAACGATGTGATTTAAATTTATTTAAATTATGCAAAAAAGAGCCTTAATCGGCTCAATAAAAAATTATGCTTTACTTTGCACAAGGTACATTGTGCAAAGTAGTTTTTTATATTTTTTGTGAGCTTTTAGAGCCCACCAATTACTTTGTACAAATTCTTCTCCAATGACAAATATATTATAAAAAATATAACTTCATTTACAATAGATTTTGAAAAAATTTTTTCATAGGTGAGTGCTATGATTCAAAAATTTAGTCGTGAAACTCCCCTTATTTGATCCATATTGTATGATTTTAGGTATAAAATCAAGTAAATACAGTTAGTAATTAATATTTCTGTTCAGATGAAAAATAAGACACGTTTTTATTCAAAGTGGAACAATATACCACCTCGAACAAAAAACGTGTCTTAAAATTTTCTATTTTTTTCATTTTTCTATCATTTTTCATCATTTTTAATTCTTCCATGATTTTTTATACTCAGATTTATTTACATCTATTTTTATAAAAAATTACCACTTCTGGATCATATAAAATTTCTATTTTTGAATTTATTTATAAATTATTTTCATAAAAAATATACAAATATTTACATATCAAAAAATTTTTAATTAAAAAACGGGGGAGTTTACTTTTTCAAAAATTAATTATAGTCATAAAAACATATTTCAAGACTCCCCTTCTAATTTATTCTGAAAATTTTAAATACAATTCCTAAATTAATTGAATAATTTTTTAGTATTAACAGTAATATTCTCAAATATTAGTAATTCCACTACCCTCTCTATTATACCCTATTCATTGTATCATTCTATATCACCCATCCCATTAGGTTCAGCAACAAAATTTCGTTCTGGATGCCCCTGGTCTGGTTTTTCTCATTTATCAATAGGAGGGACTTTACGATTAACATAAATAAGATTTGAATCAATAACATCCATCATCTTTGCCGTATAAATTCCTACTCAAAGAATGGCTAATCATAAGATAAAGAAAATAATGTCTCTTATTATTGAATATACTTTCATAACTTATAAACAAAAAATAAAACTTATGAACTTATTATATCATTATTCAACATCTTTTCAAACAAAATATTTTCACTTGTATCTCAACTTACTTTTAATTATAAATCAAAATATATAACATAAAAATTTAATAAATATGGACAACAAAAAACAAATCATTTACGTCGACATGGATGGTGTCCTAGTTGACTTTGAATCAGGAGTAGAAAAAGCTGAACCTGATTTACTCAAATCCTATCAAGGACAGTACGACAATATTCCTCATATTTTCTCGTGGATGAAGCCAATGCCTGGCGGAATTGAAGCCTTCAAAAAGCTGAACGAGAAATATGATATGTATAGTCTGACCACTGCTCCATGGAGAAACGAGACTGCCCTTCAAGACAAAAAGGATTGGCTCAATAAGCATCTCGGCGACATCATCAGAAAGAAAGTCATTTTCTCTCATCACAAAGAACTTCTTATGGGAGATTATCTAATTGATGATAGAGACTGTCCTGAGTTTAAAGGAAAGCAATTCCTTTTTGGAAGTAAAGAATACCCTGATTGGGATAATATTCTCAAAGAATTACTTTAAAAGTGATTAAAATCTAATCGCTTTTTTATATCAGATTTATTTTAAATATAATTGATTTTAGCCACAGAAATCAATATAATACTCACCGTCCGAGTGGTGCCACCACCAGGATACTAGTTATGTATCTTACTGACTTCCGTTGTGACAACGCAGGTCAGTTTTTTCTTTACAAAAAAGGGTTCTAAAGGAAACACCAATAGAACCCAACCACCTCGCTAGGCATGATTTATGTAAAATAATCATTTTAATATATCTAATCTCCCGATTAGAACCCAATTAACCATAAACCCAAATAATGAAAAAATACATAATTATCTTTTAGTAATAATTTCAATAAATGCAAATAAAAATCTGAATCAAGAAAAAGGAGCCATCAATACGACAGCTCCCCTACCATCAAATACTTAAAATAACCCAAGCCCTAAAAAGGCTAAACACACATAAAAGTAGAATATAGAAACAGATAAATATTTCAATGGAAAAATTTTTTGTTTTTAAAGTTTGTATTTATTAATTTCAACATAGACATTATATACAAATGTCAATAAATTATCAATTACGTCTGTTCTCGGAAGCGATTTTGAGTAATATCACTTACTTTCAGTATAGTTGACATTTTTAATATTTATGACAATAACTTGTCTACTTTTTCCAAATCAAATTTTTCAAAATAAAAAAAGACCAGAAGAAATACAACTGGTCTAGATATTATCTAGACCGCCTGCCAACCCTTATTAAATTGAGTTGTATAGAATAGTTTATCTTCTACAAACTACTTTATATAACTCAATCCTTCCTTCCAACACTTAACACAAAAGGCGATCTAGCTCGTTTTGCATCATTTCATCTTTGGTAAGATTCCCTAATGCAGAATAAATGACCTCAGAATACAGATAATCATCTACCCTAAATTCAAGCTTATATGCTGAATTCTCTGCACCCCACACTTAGTTAATCTTTTTGTTTATTTTTATTTACAACATTAAAATAATTTATTCAAATTTTTCTACAAGATAAAATTTAAAAAATGCTCTAACTATCGGTTCTCACATTATACAAATGTTGTCTACTTTACTATTTACAAAATTCAAATAATATAATAAAATCTGAATAAAAAAAGGTGTCTGGATATACCATGACACCTCAGTTAATAGTTAGATTAATTAGTTGAAAAACGGTATAAGTTAATTTAATGATAGCCCGGTATCACAGGACCAATGATGTACTTATCAGGCAAGGTAATAACCACGCACTTACCCTCCTGTTTGTGTGGAAATAATTTTGCCCACTCTTTAGAGGAATGACCCTCAACAATTTCGAACTCGTCACAATCAAATGAGACGATACTTTTTCCTTCATCAGTTCTGAAATTCTCAAGACCTTCAGCTGCGATAGCCAATTTAATGAAACTTCCACACTGATTAATTCTCTTGGCAGTTTTGATCTTCTCTGATCTAAGAGCTGCCCCAACACTAAATACTACTTTCATAAAAATTTACACTGTTTTTTAGTTATTTTTTATTTTGGACATCATTATATATAACAATTTAGCATCTAATGTCAACTATTATTTTATAAATCACAACTGGACATCCAAAAATATGAATTATAAAATCAGAATCATTTATTCAGATTTTTATATTATGTATTGAAAAATCACTAATTATTCATATCAAAATATGGATTGTTTTATTTATAATTATCAAACATGGAGAAAAAGTGAATGGTTATTGGCTATGTAGTTTTTTGAGTACTTGCCATTATATGAGTAATTTTAATTATCGTTTTTAGCGGTGGTTGAGAAGAACATTTCGATAGTAAATGACAACTAATATCAAAATGAGATTATAATGATCAAAACCAAAAAGACTGAAAGCGAATTGAATATTATGCTAACGGACAAAAGAAATCAAAATGAAAATATGACGACTGACAACAAGACTGAAAATGGAAATTATACAATGAAAACTGACAATTAAAGGAAAAAAGAAAATATGATGATGGAGAACTTGAAGAATTAATCCAATATAATGAATACGGAAAAATCACAAATGAAACTACATACAAAGACTGAGCTGAACGTTCAAAGAAGACAACATCTTATTATGATAATGGAAGATTAAAAGAGAAAAAAGAATATTATAACGGACAACTTGAAGAATTAGTTAAATATGATGAGAATTGAGAACTCATTAACGAAACTATATATAAAGATTGAACAGAATATTCCAAAAAAACAGCATCATTCTATGACAATGGAAGACTGAAAGATAAAAAAATTTACAAAAATAATACACTCATAGAATCAGTTCAATACAACGAGAATTGACAACTAACAAACGAAACAGAATATAAAAATTGAATAGAATACTCAGAAAAAATTAGTTATTACGATAATTGAAGAATAAAGAGTAAATGAAAATATGTAGATTGACAAAAAAGATGAGAATGGATTGAGAAATATGAAAATTGAAATAAAAAATCAGAATGAAAATATGATGAAAATTGACTTAAAACTTGAAAATGGATTGAATACTACGAAAACGGAGAAGTAAAAGAAAAATGAAAATATGTAAATAATAATAAGGACTGAACATGGATATTTAAAAATGAAAACGGAGAAACTATCAAAGAAGTCGAATATGAAAACTGAAAACAAATTATGTAACATTTTTATCGCATATTTTATCCTATATCAAATAAAAAGATGAAACTAAAATCTGTCTTCTGAAATTGGACGAGTGCAATCAAAACTTTTCCAATTTCTCACGTTTTATTATTAGCTATAAGTGTTATATGTATCTGTGAAATCGAAGAAGTTATTAATTTCGATTCTCCAGATATTCCACTTGGTTTATTCTTAGCCTTTATATTTAGTTGTTATGGACCATTATTCCTCATCCATAGCAACTTAAAAAACAAAAATATCATCAATCGAATTCTCCAAATTTGATCAATAATTATAGGATGATTATATTTTTTACGACTACATAACGTAGACCTTGAAGATCCTACTTACTCTGAATGATTATTATACTTACGAATAATTCCTGTAGCATTACTTTGAATCCCACTAATTATATCTCTTTTCCATAAAAAACAAGAAGAAAAAATTCGAGCTTCACGAACAAATCTATTCTTATCATTATTTTTCTGATGAATCGCTTCATTCACATTTCGATTATGAGTATCTGGGGTCTTAGCTTCAATCGAAGCCCTTTTCGATTTAGAGATATATGAGAATTTGTATCTGGATATATGATTTGTAGCTGGTTTTCTTCTAACAGGTTACTTTACATTCAATTTCTATCTTGCGTTTACAGAGAATTTGAATCAAAAATCAGAATTCAAAATCAAACCATCTCGTTTAAGAAAGATTTTTTGATCTTTCATATTTTTTCCTCTCACTTTAATATATCTTATAATTTTTCTCGCCTATTGAGTTAAAATTCTCATCACATGAGTTTGGCCAAAATGAATTATTATCTGGTTATGAATTTGATATTTTTCTCTATGAATAATAAGTTGTTATTTAACTTATCCAGACAAAACCAAAACTCACGAAATAATAAATAAGATCATATTCATCAGTTTCATTTTCATTGCTCTTATGATGATATGAGCCATTCTAAAAAGGATTAATCAATATTGAATTTCAATCAATAGAGGATTTGTATGTTATATCATCGCATTCATTGTTATTTTTTCATTATTATCTCTTATATTTACCAAAAAAAGACTATTATCATTCATACTTATACTAAGCATTCTAAGTTTAATATCTGTTTACTGATGACCTATAAGTGTAAATAATATTTCATTTAATTCTCAAGTAAATAGACTAAATACTCTCCTATCCAAACAGAATCTTTCTATACCTCTTAACGAATGAGATTTAAAAGATATAAATATTGAAGATAATAGATTAATTATTTGAACAATTGAATGATTAGTTGAAAATTATAATAAAGATAAAATTATCAATAAAATAATCAACTACGAATATGAAGATTGGTATCGGAATGCAATGCCTGAAATTTACGAGTTTTTATGAATAGATAGGAATTATCTCTATTATCAATCTGATTATAAATACCGATATTATGAACAATATACCGAAGACGAATCAATAGATATCAGCTGATGATTTTCAAAACTTTTCAATTTCTACAAATATTACAATGATATTGAAAGTACAACTCTAAAATTAGAAATAAATAAACAAGAATATGAATTTGATTTATCTAATTATATAGATCAATTAAAAGAAAAATCTGATACATACATTGAAAATTATGAAAATAAAGAATTAATATCATCACCTGCATTAGTTTTAGAAGATGAAAATTATAAACTTGTAATTACATCATTCAATCTAGGAGAAGATAAAGAGTCATGAAACCCCAGATTTGACAGGATGAGATGATATATACTTATTAGATAATAATCAAAAAAACAAAAAAATCGGCATCAATACGAGGTCGATTTTAATTTTCAGTAAGGAAATTTCTTTTCTAGTTTTCTCTTTTCTTCCCAGCGTTTAGGTAACGTCAATCCAATCAAGACTATACCAATCATATAGGAAAATATCGTTACAGCGAAACCCATTCCCCAGAAACTCTTTTCATCAACCTGATAGTAAGCCGCTACCACAAGCGCACCAATCATAACTACGAAGGAAATTGCAGTAATTATTGTTACTTTTTTTAGATTTTTATTGTTAATTTTTCTGAAGACATTAGCCAATACACGCCAACCGATAACAACTGGGAAAATGAGAAGAACATAATATAACCATCTATGGTGATATGCATAAGACACCGATCCACCAGCAAAAGCACACAATAATAGTGCCAAAGAATAAAATTTTACAATCTTTTTCATAACCCAACAGTTTTATGTTTTTGTTATATATTTACATTATATATAAATATGTCAAGCATTCAAGAGAATGTTTATTAAAAATTTCCTCATAACTACTATCAATAAAGAAAAAGCTGACTCCACCGGAATCAGCCCACTATATACAACCATTCTCACTTAATCACACATTTCCCATAAATGAGAAACAACTTTTTTAACAACTTCAATCACCTTTTTAGTTAGTTCCATAAATCACTTTACAGCTACTATTTCAAACCCTTGAATTACTCCAGCAACATCAGTTACCATATTTACCAAAAACTTATTTGAACTAACCTCTAATAAAACTTCATAAGTGCTATCCTGAATTTCTGTGAAACTTGCCTTAACTGAATTCCAAACGACATCCCTCGTAGCACATATATTAGCATCTATCAAAGCTCATTGAAACATAATCAAGTAACTATTCAGAAATAAAACTCAAAAAATTCAACTACCCTGCTTTTATGATTATCGCATCTTTTTTCAATGGAAAAGTCCATCAAAATTTTTAGGAAAAATCTACTTGATTTTTTAGGAAGAATTTCTATAAATTTTTTATACAAATTTTAGTTCATTTAGCCGATAATGGATAAACCAATAGAAAATCTGATTCAAATTTTACAGAAACAAAAGAAGAAAATCATATCTTCAGACGATCTCAAAAAGTTCATCTATTTGACCTTCTGAGAATCTACCCCTATCAGCAAAATTTACAAAATCACATTTCAACTAAGAAACCGCTGATATCTCATCTGACTAAGAAAAGATTTGTTCTATATTACAAATCCAGAAAAGCCAATCACCGCCGAAGAAATCGAAGAACAACGATACCGAAAATTACTCAAAAATCATTGCAATTGAGTCTGCAAACAGCGATATATTTGAGGACTAACCGCCCTTGAAATTCATCTACACTGAAACGGAGTGACTATTCCTGAAACTGTAATGATTATAAACAAAGAAAGACAAGCTGTAGAAACCGTAGTTTTTGAAAAGCAAATCGCTTTTAAAAAATTTGAAACAAAATGAAAAAATCTGATTTCTCAACTTATCAAACAAACAACCGAAGTAGATATGCCAAATTGCAAAAATCTTTTAATAGCAAATCTTGAATTATCTATCCTCGAATGTCTTTATAATTTCGATACTACAAACAAATGATATATCGAAGAATGTATCAAAAAAGCAATTAAAAAAAATGGAAAAACTCTAAATCTTTCCACACTTGAATCAATTATCAAACTATGAAAGCATAATACATCGTTAAACAGATTATACAACCTAACAAAACTTACCTATCCTACATTATCAGAAGAAATAAAAAAACTGATTAAGAAATATGGATTTGTATTGTAATTTTATCATTATTAATATTCAAAAATGGAATCACTAAAAGAAAAACTCTGACGATGACAAAAAAAAATTAAAGAACAGCAAGATTCAACTAATAAAGAATTGTATCCTGTTTTTAAGGAAATTGAAGAATTTAAAAAAAGAGCCGAAATTATAAAAAAAGAATTCGATAGATTAGGTCACCGAGAATGAGAAGAATTTATATTCAATGAATGAGTAGTAAAAACTGATGAAGAATGAGATTCTTATATTTATTTTATGTGAAAAAATTATCGAATAAACGGACTTAGATGAAAATTATATGAAGTAAAAAAAGATGATAATGGAGAATGATATATCTATATTTGATGAACAGATCCTTCTAATTACATGAAATGGTCATGAAATAGCTATATCCTAAAATCAGACTGATTTATTTATAATTGAAGCCATTTCCCATTATGATGAAATTGAGTTCGATTTGCACCAAATTGAATGATTTATTCATGAAGTATTTCAAAGTGAGAACCTCTAGATCCAGATGAAGAAAGCCGAGTTTTATCAAATAGAAAATGAAGCTATTACGAACCAAGCTGAAGAAAAACAACATACAAAGTTACCCCTCCACAATCTGAGGAATTAAATCTTATTCAAGATAAGTCCGATGAAAAAAAATTAATGTACAGTAGATGAAAAGTAGTAGAAACTACCGTAGAAGAAATCTGAAAAACTATTGAGCATACTTTTTCTTCATGGAAGGTGGAGATTAAATTCAATGAAGAAGATCAAGATTATGTATTCAGAACTCATAGATGAAAAGAATTTCGTGTTCCATTAGAGAAATGAAAAGATTTCATAGCATCCACAGCGGACTTTATAAATAGTGCAATTAGTTTATCCAAAAAAGAATGATTTATCAGATTCAATTTTGATGAAGAAGATTTGACGGTTTCTTATAGATTTAGGCCTCGAAATACAAATGTTCTAAAAAATGTAAAAGAAAAATTCTGAATAGATGCAAAGGATTTAGCTCAATGGTTAAATGATTACATCTACGAAGATAAATATAAGGAATATGATACTCCAAAAGAGAAAAGATGACGACCTAAAAAAATGTAATCCAGAAATTTAAATAACAAAAAGCCACCTTTATGGTGGCTTTCTTTATGTTTAGATTAATAATTATTTTCCGTAACTAGCTTCACTTCCAAGAGCTTCTTCAATCCTCATCAATTGATTATATTTACAGATTCTGTCAGTTCTACTTGCAGATCCAGTTTTAATAAATCCTGAATTCATAGCTACAGCCAAATCTGCGATGAAAGTATCTTCAGTTTCTCCAGATCTATGAGAAACGATAGCTTTCATTCCATGCTCATGAGCCAAATTGATAGCATCAATAGTTTCTGAAACTGATCAGATTTGGTTTAATTTGATAAGAATAGAGTTTGCAATTCATTTATCGATTCACATTTGAAGTCTCTGAATATTTGTAACAAACAAATCATCTCCAACGAGCATAATTTTGTCTCCTAATGCATCAGTCAATTTTTTCCATCCATCGAAATCATCTTCAGCCATTCCATCTTCGATAGAAATAATTGGATACTTATTACACCAATCAGTAAATAGAGCAACCAATCCATCTTGATCTAAAACTTTTCACTCTCCTGCTAAATCATATTTTCAATCTTTAAAGAATTCTGAAGCCGCAACATCAAGAGCTAATTGAACCTTTCAAGTATGTCCAGCTTTTTCGATAGCTTCAACGATTACTTGTAAAGCTTCTTCATTACTCTTTAAGTTTGGAGCGAATCATCATTCATCTCCAACTGAAGTAGCTAATCCTCTAGCTTTAAGAATAGCTTTTAAGTTGTGGAATACTTCAGCACCCATTCTAAGTCCTTCTCTGAAATTAGCAGCACCTGTAGGAACTACCATAAATTCTTGAATATCTACTGTATTATCAGCGTGAGCTCCACCATTCAAGATATTCATCATTGGATATGGAAGAACGTGTCCTTTTCCATCGTTAATAAATTTATAAAGTGGTTTATTTTCAGCTTTTGCGCAAGCTACTACAAAAGCCATACTAACTGATAAAATAGCATTTGCTCATAATTTTGATTTGTTAGCTGTTCCATCTAATTCTAATAATTTTTTATCTAATTCTCTCCAATTCTCGAAGCTTTGTCCTTCAATAGCAGATTTAATAGTAGTATTTACATTATTTACTGCAGTTAAAGTACCCTTTCACATATAACGAGATTTATCTCCATCACGTAATTCTAATGCTTCATGAACTCATGTTGATGCTCCAGAAGGAACCATTGCACGAGCAAATGTACCATCTGACAATGTGATTTCAGCTTCCACTGTTGGATTTCCTCTACTATCAAGGACTTCTCTCGCGTGTAATTTCGTAATTTGATAAGCCATAATTTAAATAATAATAAAATAAAACACTGAATTAGAATACTGTTTTCAAAAATAAAAACAAGAGTTATTAAAACTCTTGATTTTATCTAAGAATAAATCATATACCACCAAATAAAATCTAGATTACAAATCTACAAAATACAAAGCATCTTTTGGATCTGAATTTTCTTGATTATGAATTTCTGAATTTTTGTCCACTACCACTCCAACTATTGGTTTTTCCTTTAATAAACTACCTAATAATGCTTTAGAGGTCTGTTCACTTCATAGATTTTCTTTTTTCTCTCCATCATAATGATTATCAACATATTCAGGATTATCTCACTGATAGCACCATTCCAACATCAGCACAAATACACAATATAAAATTACAGCAATCAATAGATTATAAATTTATACAAAAAAGTCAACCATAACTAATTAGAAATCAGATTAAAAAATAATGCTTGCAATAAATCATCAAAACACTACCCTACCAACATGCTTATTTACTATGAAACTAACATTAAAAACTTACCCCTCACTCAGCAAATTTTTGAACAATTTAAAAATTCCGAAAAAATTGAGATTCAACATTATAAAAATCTTTTCGATGCTAAAATATGAAATTATAAAACTGAACCTCTAATCATTCTTGCAAAACAAGAACATATCGCCATTCTTCCGACTCCGGAAAATTACTGATTTCCATGAAAATCATTTTTCTTCAAACCAAGTTTAAACTGTTTTTTCAACTGTAAATATTGCTATCTTCAATGAACTTTTAGAAATCGTTTTCCTGTTTTTTTTCTAAATTATGAAGACATGCAAAAAGAAATAATAAATCAGATCCAAAGAGAAAGAAAGTCTTGATTTAACGAACAGATTATCTTTTACGCCAGTAATTATGCAGATTTACTCGCAACCGAAAATATTTCTCATTTTCACGAAAATTTTCTACCATTTTGTGAATCTCTACCAAATAATGTTTTAATCGAAACTAGAACAAAATCTGCAAACATCACTACATTGATCGACCACACAAAAAATTTAAATTGAAAATCCCCTACTCAAAAAATGGAAATTGCCTTTTCTTTATCACCTAGAATTATCGCAAAGAAATACGAACTATGAACAGCTGCACTTGACGAAAAATTAAATGCGATTAACCAGTTATTAGAAAAATGATTTCGCGTAGGATTAAGATTTCTTCCCCTCCTTCCAATCAAGGATTTTCAACCGATCTATTCAGAATTTTTAGATGAAGTTATCAAAAAGATAGATACCAATAAAATTAGTTCTATCGCTATTGCACCTCTAATTTTCAATCAGTGAGATTACAATATTCTCATAAAGAAATATAAAAATGATTCTGATTTTTCATTTATTAATAATTTACAAAAAAACGAACACCAACTTCGAACATGTTCAGATGAAGAAATTTTAGCTTTTAAAGAAATATTTACAGATAAATTTAAAAATAAAAATCTCTATCGAGATTATATTTAAAATTTTATAGATTTGTCAATCTATTTTTCAAAATCTATATAGAAATATGAAATAAATTTACTAATCTTCAATTGAAATTTTATTTATTTTTTGATTTTTGAATGAAAAATTTTTATTTTTTCGCAATGTTATCATGAACCATAGTATATACAACTTTATTAACCTGAATTACTAACGGACAATCAACCGACACTACATATACATCTAGGAGTTGTAAAGTGTATACAATTAAATATGTTGATAATTTACAAGCATATACTTCACCCAATCTAAAAAAACAAGAATATTTCATAAATACAGACTACTTCAAAAGATACATAGATTCAAAAAACCAACAGCTACCGAACTGTCCTACAAATTGATGAAATGTATTAAATTCTTATGTTGACAATTCCTCTAACCAAAATCGTTTTACCGCACCAAACGGTAAAATTTACTTTATATCACAACAATGATGAGGCTACACTGCCGATTGATTAAGTAATCAAAAAATTTTTGAAACAATAGATGAACTTAAAAATTACATAAAGACTCGTAATCCACTAGCATTATTAACCATTTCAAACAACGACACACAAACAAAACAACGAACAATTAATGAAAATTCAAATCAACAGCATGGATCCGCAGATACTCAGACTCAATTTAATCAAAATCAGAATAATCAAAATCAATATAGTCAAACCACACAAACACAAGACACAGAATCAAACCAGACAAATACTGCACAATATGGATACTGCTACGGATTACCAGCAAATGCATACCGATTAAATGAAAGATTCATTCAAATTCGAGATTGATACGCGCTATCCCCAACCAGCAAAGCAGCAACATATAGCCAAAATAGTTCAACTGAATGTTCTTTTGTTTGTATTTATAATTACACACGGAATTACGACACGAAAAAGTGTGAACCAAATGAAAATGAAATCGTTCAATCATTAAAAGACATAAAAGATTTAATCGATTCTGAATCCTCTAACAAAAATAGTTCAAAAACATGCAAATCTTGATACGTCAAAATAGATTGAGAATGTGTAAAAGAAAACAGATTTAAAGATTGTTATTCCAGCGATTTACCAGATAATGCAAAATGGGTAAACTGAGAATTCGAACAATATCGAGATTGAGATGAACGATATCCAAAAAAAATAACTCCTGTATACAGCAAAGATGATGAAATTGAATGTTCTTTTGTCTGTAAATCTAATTATACACGAAATTCAAAAACTAAAAAATGTGAAAAGAAAAGCGGCGGATGATGAGGCTGATGATGAGGTTGATGAAGTATAACTCATTATTATTGTACAGATTTACCCGAAAATGCATCACCTAATAACAAATTAGAACCAATAAGTAATACAAAATACTATTATAGCACAGATACATGAAACATTTGTTCATTCTCATGTAAAGATCATTACAAACGAGATAATACAAAATGTATAATAGAAACACAACAAGCTAATTGTACATGATATATAGCTAATTCTCAATGGATTAATTCTCATTTTACTCAAACTCGAAGTTGAGATTCTCGATATCCTGCATCTAAAGAAAATACTTACACTTGAAATAACAACATTGAATGTTCTTTCATTTGCGAAAGTAATTATGAACGAAAAAACGGTAAATGTGAATGAAGCAGTAATCCTTGATGAAATCCTGGTGGATGAGATAATCCAAGCAACCCTACTACATACTCTTGCTCTTGAACTTTTACTAATGCTTTCCTTATCACTTGAAGTGATACCCAATTAACTGAGAATACTACAAGTAAATTATATGATAATATAGAAAGTGCTTGAAATAATAAATGTGCTTATGTTTGTAATAATCACTACCATGCGAATTCTACACATCAATCATGTGAACCTGATACACAACAAGCTAATTGTACATGAAATCCAACCAATTCTCATTGGATAAATTCTTGATTTACTCAAATCCGAAGTTGATCTTCTCGATATCCTACCTCTATCAGTAATACTTATACTTGAAATAATAATATTGAATGTTCTTATCTTTGCGAAGAACATTATGAATATGATGAATGTAGACCTGCTACACAATCAAAACTATGTCCACCAAACTTACTTCCTCAAAATTCACATTGGATAAATCAACGATTTACTCAAACTCGGAATTGAAATACTCGAACACCTTCTACATTCCAACGAGATTATGAAAGCCAACACACCAATAGCTCTGCTGTAGACTGTGCTTATCACTGTGATAATGATTATCAATTAGTAAATGAAAATGGCACATATAAATGTGAAAAATGTAAGGAGTGAGAACAATACATAAATGGTAGGTGTGAGCAATACACTTGTAGTAACGACAAACCAAATTATACCACATTAATAACTTGAAGTGATGTATGACTTATAAGTAACGACGATACCATGAGTAAATTATGTTATTATACAAATAATAAATTAGTGTACAAAGATAAAAATAATAACGAAATAAATTGTGATACAAATGCAAAATGTGCTTACATTTGCGATGAATACCATAAATATGAAAATTGAACATGTATAGCCAAAGTTAATGCTAATGAATACTGTGGAGAAAATTATAAATCTATAGACGATAACTCGACATATACACTAGAAGTATTAGTAGATTATGATAAGCAACCTGGTTTATGTAAGGATAATTTTTATGTAGGAGAATTACCAAAAGATTTTGTCACTGATAATTGACGAACAAATCCTCTTTATAGAGATGATGATATAAAACACTATTATGATACACGGACACGGAGATGTCACTACAGTGGTGACAATAATGTATATTCAACGTCCTGTCACGCAAAAAAAATACGAGCTAAATGTTGAGGAGCCGCTATCGAAAACACAGAAGCAAACGATGGATCATTATGTAGCAGAGGTGAAGCATGAAATTTATACAATAATGTTTGAAGCCATGTTGTATGATGAAAACCTAATCCAGAAAATTTAGAAGACTTACCCGAATGAACAAAATTAAAAGAACGAACATGTGGATTCAATGAAGGTTCTGTATGAACACAACGAGGCTCAGTAGAATGCCATATAAAACCCGATATATGTTGAAATGCTGAAGACTACAATTTTCTAAACGAACCTAAGAATACTACAACAAATGACTGAATGAAAATATATCTTTGTTGAGACTGATCAGAAGTTCAAATAATAACTGGTAATTGACAAACAATTGAAAGAAAAAACCGATCGAAACTTTCATGAAGTATAATAGAAACTGAAGAGTGATGGATCCGAACTTGTGCTACGAAATTTGAATCATCATCCTGTTCAACTAAGAAACCTATCGCAAAATGTGGTGTAAATAGTTATCAGCACAATCCAAACCAATCAGGATATATAACAAAGCCTGGATGAACAGACTGAGTATGACTCTGTTTAAACAGAGACTTACTAAAAAACGATGTAACAGAAAATTATGAAGAATGACAATGGGAATGGCAATGTTTAGCAAAATGAGTTGATGGTGTAACATCCACTGACTGTACCGCTAAAATGTGATGATGTAAAAACATACCAATAAGTTCCACATGACTAAAGAAATCAACAGATATTTATACATGAAATACAAGATTAGAACGAGAATATGTTGATTCTTGAGTTTTTGATAAAAACAGCATATGTAAATGGACTTGCACCGAATGATACACAAAACAATGAAATAGTTGTGTATCTATATCAGGATAACCAAAAAAAATACTTTTACAGCCAAAAATTAACATATTAACAAATTGTCAATCTGTTTTTCAGCTTTCATATAGAAATATGAACCATTTTTCTTAACCTTCAAAATGAATTTTACTCATTTCTTCATTTTTTGAATGAAATATAATAATACTTTATTTAAAAGCATACTTTCATGCTTACTAATATGATGCCTATTTTCAACAACTTTTGCAGCCACAACACAAAGATGACGAGATATACTAGAACAATTAGAAGATGACTGACGAACTGATGATGAAATAAGACAAGCAATGAAAGATTTATGATATAATCCCGTTGATTATCTTTGAGTTCAAACCAACCCTAAACTTACAGTCGTAAATTGAAACAGCTCAAATAGTAATACAAATAATTACTCTAACGGAACTACATCAAAACTATGACGAGATATATTAAATCAATTAAAAAGGGAGTGACGAACTGATGATGAAATCAAAAAAGCCATCGAAGATTTATGATATGACTCAAGTGCATATTTTCCTTCTCGAAACTCAACAACCTCAAATTCAAGCACTACTTCTAATTGATCTACCTATATATCTAGAAGTTGCAAACCTTACACTGTAGAATATATACAATCATTAAATGCCTATACTTCACCTGATTTGAAAAAAAGAGAATATTTTGTTAACATAGATTATTTCAAAAGATACGTTGATTCAAAAAATGCTCAAAATGCTGAATGTTATATAGGTTGATGATGGATTTCAAATTCTTACGTAGACACATACAATAGTACTGATCGTTATACTGCTCCAAACTGAAAAATATACTTTATATCACAACAAAATTGAGCTTACACATCAAATGAATTGAGCGTAGCTAAAAGTTTCTCCACAATTGATGAATTAAGAAGTTATATAAGAAAACGTAATCCTCTCATTAACATGTGAGTAACTAATAATTATTTATACTCAAGCAACCAACAAAATATACAACCAAATATAGTTCCCACAGAAGATAGTTTATTAAATAATATAGTTCAAGACATTCAGCATGGGACTTCAAAAACCACTACCGCTCAAAACCAAGAAACTACAACTTGACAACAAAATACCCAAACTAACAAACAAACAAACAATGAAACTCAAAAAGAAGAAGATTCTGATATTGTCTCTAACTTACTAAATCAACTATTCAGTTAATACTCAAACATTTTAATACGTTCAATCTCCAGATTTCTCTTTCTTTGTTTCAACAAATTTCATAATCTCCTTCTCAAAATGTAATTCTACTTCTCATACTGCTCAGTTTCTATTTTTTCTAATACAAACATCTGTAGCTCATTTTCTATCTGTATCAGGGTCATAATATTCTTCTCTATGAAGCATCAATACTGCATCAGCATCCTGCTCAATTGATCCAGATTCTCTCAGATCTGAAAGCTGAGGTTTCTTATCAATTCTCGATTCAACCGCACGAGAAAGCTGAGAAAGTGCAATAATTGGCACTTTCAATTCTTTTGCCAATTCTTTGAGTCAACGAGAAATCTCAGAAATTTCCTGTACCCTATTATTTTGGAATACAGTAGAATGCATCAACTGTAAATAATCTATAATCACTAAATCTAATTCTTTTTCCTCCATTCTCAATTTTCTAAGTTTTGATTTCAAAATAGGAACCGTAATTCAAGCTTTATCATCTAGAAAAATTTTAGCAGTTGAAAGTTTTTCCATAGCATCTCACATTTGTGCAAAATCAGAATTATCCAAATTTCATTTAGAAATTTTATACATAGGAACTCATGAAACTTCAGACATAATTCTATCAACAATAGATTCTACACTCATTTCAAGGGACATCATAGCCACCGATTTCTTCTGTTCCAATGCTACATTTGTAAGTAAATTTAGAGCGAATGCTGTTTTTCACATTGAAGGTCTAGCAGCAAGAATAATCAACTCCCCTGGTTTAAATCCAGTGAGCATTTCATCTATTTGATGATATCCAGAATTCACTTTATTAGCATTAAAATTTTCTGGATGATCTACAATTTCCATATAATCTTCCACCCTACCTCTCAATATTTCTTCTATGCTTTTAATATTATCTCAAATCTGATTTTGAGTAAGATCATATATCCTTTTCTCAATACTATCAAATATTTCCACTGTATCTTTTTGTTCATAGGCATCTCATGTTATTTGTTGACAAACTTTAAGCACTTGCCTCAATAAAGATTTTTCCTTAACAATTTTACTATATTCTACACAAGGAGAAGTAGAAATCAAAAAAGCTGACAACTCATAAAGATAATCGATTCATCATACACTTTCCAAATTTCATTTTTTCGATAACTGATCAGAAACTGTTACAGGATCTATTGTTTTTTTATCATTCCAAAGTTGAATAATCGCATCATAAATCATTCAATGCTCCTTTTGATAAAAATCACTTCATTTAATTCCATCTCATTCAAAAATCCAAACAGTTTCACTGTCCATCAAAGCTCAAGAAATCACTCACTTTTCAGCCTCAATATTATGAGGCGGTAACGTATATTCTGTAACCATTCTCATCCAACAAAAATATAAACATCGATTTATATATAATAAAAACGTAACCCATTACAAGAGAAAATCTAGTTCTGAATTACGTTTTTAACATTTTTATTAACATTTTTTTAACATTAACTCTCCAAGAATGGTTTTACCTTAAACCAAACTTTTATTGGATTCTTTTTCGAAAAATCTGATAATTGATACAACGTAAGTACTACAGCCTCCATTTCCCTATCATAATCATATGTTCATTCTAATCCTATTTCACTATACAAATGACATGTAGGAGATATGAACAACACATTAGATCAATCCTTATAAATAGCTTTTCATCCATTATACATTCACATTTTTCATTTCTCAGGCAATTCAACAATATTATAATTATTAGCCTCCACTTTCAAACACTTCTCAGTAGGTATAGATATAGAGAAAATTGAATTTTTTGTATTTTTATCACATACCTGCAAAACAGCACTATCCTGAACCTTAACATCAACTTCATACTTATCTTTATATCAAGTCTGCACCTTTATCTCAGCTGTATCAGGATTCATTAAAGCTATAACTCCTCATTTTTTATCATACATCGCTATATCGTTTCATACTGTATAAGGACTTCAAACCACCTTTATTTGTTTTGGTCATATAGGAATATCTGGAGATTCTAATCACCTTCTCTCCATCGTCTTCCATGTACTTCATCTTCTTCTTTGGAATGATACATTTCATTGATCTAAATCCTGAGATAATTCAGCAACGATTGAAACAGTCTCTCAATCTGCATTCTTTGAAATATCTGTTATAGTTATCTCTGGAATAGAATAATTAACTGTAATCATCTTCTCAGTCTTATTTCCAAATTGGTCAACTCATATAGAAGTAAATGTTTCAGTTTCCTCTTTAGTATGAAGAGGCAAATTCGTACTAACTGAATCTTCAACTTTTGATGTATATTTATCATCCAATACTTTTCAATCCTTCAAAAGACTTATATAATACAAAGCTACATTATCCTTCCAATTTACAATCAATTGATACTTAGTCGATACATATCATTCAAGATTATCTCACTGACTAACAATTTCTTTAACACTAGGTCTATATAAAACTGGGTTTCAATCAGGAGATTGTTGATCTCATAAGATTTGTTTTCATGCCACCACTTGATTTGACCATGGAGAAGTTATATTATAAGTATTTCAATTAAGATTAAGCGTAGCTACACGTGCATAATACCATTTTCTATCAACATTAGCAACAGCAATATCCGCAAATTTCTTATTACTATCATAATAAACAACTTCAAGCAAATCTTTTCAATATAAATTCTTTAAAGCATCTATCTTTTTCAATAATTCTAATTTTGTTTCATTAGAACTTAACTCATCAAAATTTGCAAGTCAATCAGGAAGTGCAAGAACATAATGAACCGGAGTAGAAATAGATGTATAATCAGATTTTTCATAACTATTATCTACTCTTTCTACCAATTTAATCAAATAAGCATCTACATTACTCAACTTTCGAGAGAAATACAATACATCATAAGTCTGTCATGAAACTTTTCGATCTTTAACTTCCTCATTATTATCAGCGATTTTCAATATAGTATTATCATCGAATGTAAGCCAAGTTTCTACATAAGGTATTTCCTTCACAACTTTCGAATGATAATATTTATTATCTCATCCACCTCAAGCAGAACAATCTTGACTAGTACATTTTAAATAAACTCCATCTTCATCCCACAACAGAATATCATCTCATATAGAATTCTCTGTATGATAATATAGATCTCCAACTGCCGAGGCAAAAGTATCAGAATAAACTATCTTCGTATATTTTCATTTATCAGCTCAATAAATAATTTTATCATAAATTCAATCTGAAAGGACAGAAGGATCTATAACATCTGCTACTTCCATATTACTTCACAATCTACTTCATCCATCTGCAAGCAAAGTTTTATTTTTACCTATTCTCGAATTCTTTGCTATCAACTCAGTAGAAGATACTGGTCTAGTAACAGAATACAATGTTGTAACTTGATTTCTCAATGATGAAATATTATCACGCAATACTAAATACTGAATTTGAGACATTCACAAATCACTTGCCGTATTTGAGTTTATTGCATTCCAATATCAATCAATAATATTCTTTTTATTACTCAATATAGTTTCATAAGGATTTGTTTTCAAAATATTATCAATTGTATCCTTAGTCGAAGAATCTACACTAAATAATTGAACATTAAACGTTAATAATTCTCACGTTTTTGAAGCAGATTTAACATTATCAATATTATCCTGAGAATCAACCATAGCTAAGAATGAATCATAATCATTATTAATCAAATCTGCTAATTCATCGTAATCTGTTTTTTGCTTATCCAAATAATTAAGTACATCAGATTGAAGATTTTCTATACCTTTAACATTAGATACCACACTATTAGTTTTGTTAATATTATTTTCTATACTATTAATTGATGAATTAACAGAATCCCTCATTGTTGTATCTTTAGTTTCTTGTCTGAAATATGCAAGAACTTCTTCAAGTCTAGATTTTGCACTATCATAATCTACATATTCAATATCATCACTTACTAATCAATCAAAATCCATACTAGAAGGATTAGCCATACCCAATTTCATATCAACATCTATATCTATAGCCGCTCAATCAATTGCATTACTAACTCATATCAATGGATTAGCTTCAAGAGTGCTATTAACTTCTCTCCTCATCCAATTAACAGAAGAAGTTGTTAAATTATTTATAGATTTTGTTAAAGCATCCAAATAATCATAAAATGCTGAGAAATCAAATTGTAAATCCACATAAGCAGAGATCTCATAATCAAGTCAATAATGATGAATTGGAGCAATAGATAAATTCGTAAAATCCATAATTTGATCTATCCATTTAACTTCATATGTTCTCTGTGTTAACTGTTCAATCTTTGCTTTAACGGAACTCTCTCATACTAATCAAACATTTCATTTTACTATACAGAATATCTTTCAAATCAATTTAGCAGCCTTCAAAATTATTTCTATCTCACTAGGAAATTTTGGTAATTCAGGAGCTGGTGGTAAAATAGGTAATTCTAGTTCAACCTGAGGCAAAAATGAAGGTAATTCTGGCAACTCAGGAGGTTCAGGCAATAATGGAATATCTGGAAATTCTATGTTAATATCTGCTGCAATAGAAGGAGGCTCTGGTATATTTGGGATATCTGGCAAATTTATCCTAACAGGTTGAAAATTAAAGTCAGGCAATATAATATCCAAACCTAAATCGATATTAGTAAGATCTATAGTAATATTAGGTAATTTAAAGTTTGGAATTTGGAATATTGGAAGACTAAGACCATCACACAATAACGATAACTTACAAGTATACTGGTCATACGTATCTCTAGTACAGTTTCCACAATTTTGTCACCATTCAATAGAGAAATCTATCAAAACCTGATAAGTTCTTATGATATTTAACATAAGCACAATTGCATCAACATATCCAACAAATCTCTGAGCATTTGTAGATGTCCAATAAGACAAATATCAAATTGTATTATTAATCAATGATGCAATCTCCGACATATATCTATCTATCACATGTATCCATTCATACATTTCAAATGGGAAATTCCTATATTCTTGCAAAATCATCAAATTAGAATAAATCTGACTTTGCATTTTTTGCCATCATCAAAACTTAGATTCAAAATTTCCACTACTTAATACCAATTTCCATTTATCTACAATTTTTTGATTAGTATCCAATCGCTGCTGTAAATAAAGTTCATACGAATTAATATCCTCAGCAAAAACAATTGGAACCTTAACGTTTATAGTTTCAACTGAAATATTAATTATATTACTCTCATTCATCAAATTAGCCAATCATTCAAAAGGATTAGATATAGCCTTATTCAATTTTTTCAAATTATCATAACTTATATCAGACCACTTAGTCATAGGTGCTGGTCTCATTTGTTCATCTTCATCTTTCCATATATCTCAAAAATTCAAACTCACATTCTTCATAGTTTCAATTTCATAATCAATAAGATTAGACATATCTGGTAATTTAATATCAACATGCATTTTTGTTATATGATTCACTATATATCTAATCTGAGGATCTAACCATTTATCAATCAAAATTTTTCTAATTCATTGTTGTATTCATCACCTAATTTTATTCACTTCATAATCTCATCAAGCTACATCGACATCTCAAATAAAAATCTGATTTTTACCTTTTGTATCATCATCTTGTCAAACATATGCCGTTCTTTCCAAATTAATAAGTCACATAAAATTCATAGAATATTTAGCTTGATTTTGAGGTCATCCACTTACATCAACATTTTCCTCAAACCAATCCCTCGCACTCCTTATAGGATCTTTATAATAAGGATCTCCATCATAACTACTACTAAAGGTATACAATCAAAAAGGAGTATTTGGGCTCATCATTCATTTTGTAGATTGCTTACAAACTCAGCTATTTCTTACTTCATCTACAAAATTCTCATAAACTGCATTTGGATTATTTCTATCTTTTTTCTTTTCATTGTGTTCTTGTCAGTTTTTACATTTAGGTTTAACCGTAAAAATTACACAGTTTCATCATATATCTGACCAAGGAGATTTCAATGCATATCACGCAGAATAATCTCACAAACAAACTGCAATTCAAAGCTGAGCTGTTAGTGTAGGTGCTGCATAAATTCTAACAAAAGAATTATATACTCATCCACCAATCCATATAAATTTATCCGATGTTCATTTCTTTCAATTAGGAATTGGTATTTCATAAGGATCTAATGTTCATGGAAAAAAGAACATAGGTATTCACTTTTCCAAATCTCACATAGGTAATTCTCGACAACCAAATAAATGATATTTACCTGGAGCTAAGAATGCTTGATTAAATGGAACTGGTAATCACTTACAATTGCTTGATCATCAAAATGAAAATCAATTACACATTCATTTAGTTATATCATCTATAATATCCTCCATAGCATCCGTCTGCTCTTCTAGAGTAGACAAATTCACATCAAAATTCATATTTAAAGATCTTCATCACTCCGAAATACTCTGAAGAAGTGTATTTTTCAATGTAGACTTACCTTCCTCATCATTAGATACTTGTACTGAGCCATTTCATCTCAATAATTTTACACGATCTATACTATCTCATACAATTCATTCCAACTTATTTGCATTAGATCAATAACTTATCATATCCTCGGCAAGATCTTCTGTTAATTCATCTTCATCCGCATATTCATTATCTATCATATCTTGTAATGGAATAAATTCATACGGGAAAGATCTTCAAGGACCATGATATACTTCAAAATCCTTATCACATCCATCAACACTCTGCACCTTTATATCTGGTCATTCTCAATAAAAAGTTTGATGAGTGATACTTATTTCTTTCACAGGAATATGATGATACTCTAGATCGTATTCAAAAGCCATAGTCTCTCAAGGACTTAATGTAATATTATCAACCAAATACGTAAAATTTCAATCTCTCTGTTTCAATACAGCATTTCTTCGATTCCACAAAGGTCTAACTCATTCTATAATCTGATTCTCATCATAATAAACATTCCATGGTCATTGAATAATATCTCAAAAAGCACCAACACATGGATAAACATCTGATGCTTTAACTGTAACTCTAACCGTCACAATATCTCTATCCATCAAAAGTGATCATCATTTCTTTACCGAATAATTTTTCCATACACTACAAATATCTTCAGGATTTCCTGGATCTAAGAAACTACTAGGTGCAAACACATAATTTTTTCCATTTCCTCATCAAACCAAAGTATTTTCATATAATGTTACATCCATAAACTTACCCTCCTCATTTTTGAACTTTTCACTTGCGATTTCCACATCAAATTTATCTTTATCCATAACTTCTCTCGTTACTGACTCAATAGATGAATCTGAATGTCTTTCCCTTTTCTTTGTTAATTTTTCCAAATCATTTGGATCAAATTTAATTCAATACTCTTCCAATTCATCTTCTGTAATTTCTATAGTTGGTTTTTCCATTCATACCCAGTGCATCATACTATTATCAAATACAGAATGAGATCAAACTTGTACTCATAAAGCAGTAACAATTGTCGTATTTGGAGCTTCTCTATCATACCATCATGAATCACAAGCATATTTCAAAGTACTCAAATAATTAGGTCAACCCTTCGTAGATCATCAGAAGAATACTTTTATATATCATTTTTCATCATATGTAATAATATCAGCTGCACCATCAAGATCCATATCTTCAACAAAGAATTGATTTACTCATTCCAAACTACTTGGAGTTACAGATATCTGTCATCCAAATACATTCTGATTTAAACAAGCAAGACTTCAATCTACATCAAATATTCATCCCTTATTCAAATAAGCTCTAATTTGATTATTATCTGTTAAGACAAGAATATCTTCGTATCAGTTACCATCTGCATCTCAAACATACACATCTTGTACATGAACAGCAACATGCATTAAATTTTGCATATTCCTAAAATCAGGCTTTCAACCATAATTTTTTGCTATCTTAAATGCTCAATCTAAATAAACATATAACCAATCCTTCAATCAATCTCTATTAAAATCAATCTGAAGTGCCTTAAAGACATCTTTTTCTGGATCATTAAAAAGTTCTTGTCAAATTCATCAATCATAATCAGTTCCATAAACTTTTGGATTCAAATCTTTTCTTATAAGCAATGGATCTCAAAGATTTATCAATAATTCTGATCAATATTTCTTAGTTGCCTCTCAAACAAATTCTCACTCAGCAAATAACGTTATATTTTTAAATTTTCATAAGAATCAAACTTTTTCATCAACATCATCAGAATTTTGTATAGACTTATAATTTGTTTCTAATTCAAACTCACTAATACTATCAAAGACTCATATACTAGACATATTGTCCGTAGATCATTTAGAAAATACTGGTGAGACAATATAACGTTTTCAAGAATCATTAAATTTTGATACATCTGGAACAAAATCTGGACAATGAATTATTAAAGATCCATAGTTAATTCATCTATCTATAACATTCCATATATTATCTCAATTTGGCAAAACTTCACTACTAAGTTGTAACGTCAATTCTCAACCTAAGATATTTGCTAAACGTTCATTTGAGCTATACAAAACACCATCTTTTATTGAATATTCAGATTCACTAGGGATAAAGAATGCATAATTCTTTTTAGAACTAGATTCATTACTCAATAACGTATTAATTGACTCACTAGTAACCTGTACCCAAGTTAATGAAGGAACCGGAATCTGCATTTCAGATAATCATCAAACTAACATATTCAATTTTCAATTCTTAATCGTCATTAATGTATCCACATTTTCAACATTCTCAATTTTAAATCATGGTCCAACTTTCCATAACAACTTCTTTATTTTATTCTCCGCCGCCAATAATGTTGTAGTAGTGATTATCTTGTTAGAATCTTTCATCAATTTCTCAATATATTTATTATTCTCAGACAAATATCACCATTGATTTCACCAATCATTTCCAAAATAATTCAGATACATTATATTCAACTTATTTTCAGGCAACAAACGATTATCAACTTTAAATTCAACATCGGCTCATATTGTCAATTCCTCAATATCTGTTATTCACGCTCATACTCAAGATATTTCAGTCTTTAAATATCAATTTTTAACTTCTGCCAAACTAATTACAATTTCCTCATCACGATAAATTTCAGGAAGAGGTAATTCTACATAATTAGGATCCGATTGAAGTTCTAAAGTCACATCAGTTGGATTTCACCACACATCAGAAGTATATATTTCAAAATCCATACTTTCATCCAACTTAACATACTCACTCTCTATATCCAATTGTACATTAGCTGTTTTAGCTGCAGATACTTTCAAATTAATAACACGAGTTTCTAATCATGGAAAATCTATATTTATTGTATCATCACCAGCAACTGTCGAAGGATAATAATAAACAGTAACATGACCTCACTTCATATAACTCTTGGAAGTTTCAAAGAACACATCATCTCAATTTGTCTGTTTATTTACCTGTCATACAACAATCAATCAATTTTGAGAAGTAACCAAAATCTGACTATCAACATCAACCAATTTTCAATTTGCATCCACTAAATCTATATCAAATTTGTGCAAATTTCAAACAATTAGTTTTCATCAATCATAAATAGATTCATTTGAAGATAATCCAAAAGAAGCACTAGCTTGTAATTCATTTTTTCACTGCAAAACAACTTTTCAATCCATTTTTATAACAGGATTTGCCTGCAAAATTGTTGGACTATAAGTTCACATAATTTTTCCATTTGAAGACTTTATTTGAATAACTGCTTTACTTCAGTCAGCAGCATCCAATGGTGCCTGATAATAAAATGTTGAATCTCTAAAATCATTCGTAGTAAAATTATTTTGATATGCTCAATCTTTTAAGAATCTTCACAATGTTGTAGTAAAAGTATATCTCTCCAATCCCCAAGAAACTTCATTTCAATTTCAATCAAATCATGTTACAGTTACAGGGCTTATCATTCATGCAACCACAATATTTTTACCATCTATATCAATATGATTAAGAAGACCTGGACTAACTGTATATTTTATAACATTCTCTATATATCCTCACGAAACACCAACTCTAATAATCAATCCTACTTTTCAAGCAACATTATCAGCAGAAGACACTACACCAAAGAATGGATTAGTATTCGGATTAAATGTATTTTTTATAGAATTTCAATTACATACAGTTTGAGAATCAATCTTTAAACATCACTCTCATGTTCATATAAATTCAACTGTAAGATTTCAAACATCAACCGCTGACTCTATTCTTAAGTCACTAGTCGGATTATTATCTGACAACATTACAACAGTATTACTGATTTTTACATTTTTATAAACATTCAATAACAAATTGGAAACAGCATTATCTCATCATACAACTTCCTGATTATGTTTATCAGCTTTTACTTGTAATTCTGTAATAGCCTTATCTGCATCATAATTATCTCATCTCTCCACTTGAGATTCCCATTTATCAGCATATCTATTTTTTACCTCTCACCAATCATTAAAAGTATTAGTAGAAGAACTAGGCTCTCTTATATCAACATTACTTTCTAAAGAATCTGATGAAAGAATTTCTCATAAACTATTATCGAAAGTAAGTTTCACTTCGATTGGTTTTTCTAACGTTTTTTTCAACCAACACTTAAATCATTCTACCCAAGGAGAACTTCAATCCATTCTAAATATTGGTAACTTTCAATTTGAAGGAACTCCACATTCATCCTCTAATTCTTCTTCCTGAGGCGTAGACTGAGTTCTCTCAACATCATAAGATTTTGATGTTGCATCAACAACTGATTGTGAATATTCATGAGAAGTGTCATCTTTTGGAAATATATAATCCTTTCAATCAGAATTTATATATGCCACCTCATATCACAACACTTCATATGTAGGAATCTCAAATATAGCATTCTTTTTCTTTTCATTTCACTGCATTAAATAATCTTCCATTATTTGTTCCCTTTTTTCATTTAAGCTGAAACTCTTTCTAATCAATTCAAGATCCTTCTTTACATTTCATGAACTCAATTTTTTCTTATTCGTTAAACTTTGATAATGCAAAGTTTCCGCTATAACACCAAGCATTTTTTCTCATCAAAGAGCTTCTACAAATTCATCATAAGTAAAAGGCTTACTACAAGAATGTAATGCTGTATCTGGTGTAGCCAAAGGATATCAAAGACTTCTCAACCTTGCAAAATAAATATTCATTGACAATGCATTAGCACACTCTTTTTCCATTATAGTATTATACTCCTCTACTTTTCACTCCAAATATTTAATCAAATTTTCTTTTATTTCTGGCACATCCAATAATTCATGCTTTTCATATCCATCTTTATTAGTTCAAACAACTTTATAAACTTCAACTTTAAACAAATCTGGATAGATAAACTTCATTTCATTACCTGCTACTGATTGCATAACTACATAACGTGGAGAATCAATCGGTCTATCTGCCGTTACAATATTCATTCATGACATATGTTCACTCACTCATATCAAAAGATCATGATTCTTTATAGCTCAAGGTGCATCATATCATGGTCATTTAGCCCATTGAGCATATTGATTAATCCAATCAGCATCCGAAAAATCCTTAAAACTAACTGAATGTTTCATCATCCATTTCAAGAAATCTGGATCTGATTTTGCTGCAGAGACTATTGCTGGTCAAACTGTATCTTCCTCAATAAAAATTCAAAAGATTTTATCAACTTTCTTAAAATCATTTTTCAATTCATCCATTGACTCTCTAGCTGTTCATTTTTCCAAAGTTACAGATCATCAAACATCTTCAACATCTTCATCACCATGATCCAAAAAATCTTCTTCATCATCTTTAAGTTGGTCAACATACTTTTTTGGATCAATATCTATAGTAAAAATCTGATTCATTTTTCAAGTAACTTTATCAATTTTTTCTGCATTTTCCTCACTTGCTTCCTTTAATTTTTCAGCTAATTTTCACCAATCTTCCTGCTGTTTCTCTATCAAAGAATAGGCTTCATCATAATAATCAACAATTTTATCACTATCTTCCTTTATTTCTTCCTTTATTTCTTCAATTTTAGATAACCATGAAGGTAAGAATCATATCTTAACTAATTTACCAGAATTTCATCATTCATAATAATCATCTGGATTTCATCATTCCAAATAAATTATAAATTCCAAAACACTAATAATATTTTCTACTGTTAATCATTTTACCAACTTAAATATATCTTCCAATTGAGAATTCTCATCCTTAATATATGAAGAAATAGTTTCCAATATCGCAGCAATATTTTCTTCATTTTGCTTTTTCTTTTGTTTTACTTGTACAATATTTTCTTCAACTTGCCTTATTGATTCCTTAATTTGCTCAACATCCTGTCATTCAGCTTCTTCTAATTTTTCATTTAATTCATCCAAATCTTCTTGCAAATCATCATAATCTTCATCAATATCTTTAATCTTATCTTCAATCTCTTTTATAGCTTTTTTAATATTCTGATATTCAGTTCATGTTGCATCTTCTAATTGAGATTGAAGTCCACTCAATTGTTCTTGATACTCTAATTTTTGATCATCAAGATCTTTCATTTGTTTTTCAACATCTTCAATAGACTTTTCTATTTCCTTTATGTCTACATCTTTAGCAGCCTCTAACTGTTCTTGCAATCCACTTAATTGACTATTTAAACCTGACAATTCTTCATTTATAGGAGCCATTTTTTCAATTTCTGCCTCTAAGTCTCACATTTTTATTCTAATATAAGTATCACCAGAATTTACCTCACTTACCAATCAAGGAAATGCCTCTAATATCTCCTTCATATCATCCTGAACATCTTCATAAGATGTTCTAACATCATGATAATATTTACCCAAAGTTCAATTTTCTCAATATTTATCACGATCTATTCAATTTATCTGATCCTCTGTTGTACTCTTATGCTTAACTACAGAACTAATAACCTTGTATCAATACTGTCTATTTTTTCCATAACACGCTAAACTACTAGCAGAGTTCTTTTCTATATAAAATATTTTACTTGAATCTTTATCTTTTTTAAACTTCCATGATGTTATTATACCAGGTTTCAGCTGCCAATAATCAATCTTAGCAAATGGTATATGAACATCTGGAGTATGATTTTCATAAACTTCATATCACACTCCAAAAGGAATCCAATTCAATCAATATCTCCATCATTCCCTCTGAGTTGGACTAGAATATTTTATATATGCTTTAAAACTAGTGGCTGCCCATTGAGGTCACACTCATGTTCAGTGATACCATCACGTTCATGTTATTCACTCATCATCTCAAGGTCTCAAAGATTGAAATCAATCCATTCCAAAAATTGGTCTCCACGAATCCGTAGCTAAATAATCATTCAATTCATACTTTCAATTAGAAACACTTTCACTAACCAAGTTTATAGATGAAGCTCATCACCACCACCTCCTAGCGAAATCAAATAAATTTTCACACTGATAATCTTCATCATCAGTATCTTCTATACAGAATTTTGGCCACATTCTTCTTTTCACTCTATTAGTAAGAGACCTATGTGTAAAAGCATTTTTTACTGTTTTTTCTTCATCATATATATCCAAATCCTTTTCTACATTAAGCATCGTATATCATCTATTTCACTCTGCCTGAGAAGAAAATATATCATAAGATCATCAAATAGATTTTAATTTTAAATTTGTATCATCATATTCACTCTTAGCTGGATTTTTTCATTCTAACAATGTATCATAAGTAACTCAATCAATATCTGTCAAATTTCTATACGTTCACCTATAAATACTCAAATTTTCAGCCTCATCTATCAAACGAGCATTATCTCAAAAATAATAATTTTCATAACGATCAACGAAAGAAAAACATCTATAATCAACCCATTTCTTTGTAACTTCTTTATAACTAAGAGGTACCACAATATCCATACTTAAGTTTTCATTACTAATTTTTCTATCAATCATATCTTCCATAAGATCATTCAAATTCTCAATCAATCACTGTAAATCATCATTTCAAAGCAAAATATCATCCTTTATCTGCATTTTTGCAGAGCTTCAATCAGAATCAACAATCATGCTTTTTTCTCATTTTTTATCAGTATACTCTTTTATCCATCTTCATCATGCAAAAATATTTTCTCTCATTGTAGAAGCACTCATCTGAGAGAAAATTTCTCAATAATCTGAACTAAAACTCGTTCAAAGTTCCTGTTGTACCATTTTAGTAGTATGCATACCATCAACTCATCGATCAACCATTTCTTCAGCCAGTTCTCTTCATTCAAACTCATGTCAAGATATTTCTTCCAATTGAGATACTATATCTATTGCGTTTTCATTCTCTTCTCATCTAAATATCTTCTTCATCAAAGGAGAATGCCTCTGATATCACAAATCTTCAGCAAACATAATTCTATTTCTATAAGAAGGGAAATCTTCATTTTTAAATCACTCTTTCTGAGCTATAAAATCATCATACCAAAAACTATCTCATATAAACGCATCAGGATCAGCAACATATTCTTTAATTTTAGAGAAAAATGCTGAATACGCTCAAATATCAGTTCAATAATTAATTAATCAATGCCATATTTCTGCTTGTCACAGAGGATTATTATTTGATACAAAATATTCAGTCTTAGGATCCCAAACATATTTCTGATTTTCAAAATCAACATAAGGATAAACTGTAGGAAAAATATATCAATTCTGATTTACTACAGGTAATGGAATATCTCAAAACATAATTAATCAAATTAATTGAGAATTTACATCCTTCAAGCCATCAAAATAAATATTTTCCATCATACGATATATATCATAAGCATGGATATTTGTAAGATCCAATGGTATAACTAAAGCTCTTGTATTTGCCAAAATATTTTGAACATAATTTGAAGTATACCAGCTCAAATCTCAAGAAATTCAATCATAAATTCTACTATCCACAAGGACTGCCACTATATTTACACGAGGGACATTTTTTTCTTGAGCCCAAGTCTGAAAAAGAACAGAATTACTTTGAAGTAAAAATGAAGCACAATATACGATAATCGTACTTATAAGACAGATTCTCTTAAACTTCAATTGCATAGCAAATAACAAAATTTGTAAAAGAATTTTTCAATGAAATCATAATAAAATTAACATACAAAAATGCAAAGAAAAATCAGATTTTTACAAGCATTTCATTTGCTTTTTTTAAAAAAAATTATACGATTATATTTATAAAAAATTTTCAAGAAATTATATATAAACTACACCATAAAAATTTACAAGATTTAGCTTGACTTTTTAATTGTTTTATTTATCAACAAATAGCAAACACAATGTATAACAAAATTAAAATAAATCATTATGAATGAACTAAAAAGTTGTTGCATCGGCACACATATTGGAGCAGAGATGCATACAGACAACATCACTAAATGGAAATTCAATGGCATCGATGAAGCCATAATTAAGAATGATGTCAAGTACAAGGTCTGGCTTCAGGTAAACGAAAAGACAGATTCAGAACAAATCCAACCGTACACATGCGAGGTATACTGGTTCGAAGAAGTCCCCAAGGAGGTCATTGAAGCTGAAGAACTTGTACGAAACTACTGGGCAGCAAAAGAGCCCAGAAAGTAAATTAGATGGAGTGGTTTTTATAACCATTCCTTTTTTTTATTTTTTTAATTGATTTTATTTTAAGTTCTAATATAATTCAACCCATGATTTTAACCATAGAAACGAAAATGACCATACATAAACTACCAGATTACGTAATCAACAGATTAAAAGCATGAGAAATAGTTGAACGTCCTTCAAGTATTTTGAAAGAACTAGTAGAAAACTCCATAGATGCTTGAGCTCAAAATATAGAAATTACAATAAACGATTGATGAAAATCTTTTCTTTCTGTACAAGATGACTGAACTGGAATTGAACTTTCAGATATGGATTTATTACTTGAAAGATATGCTACATCTAAAATCCAAACAGATGAAGATTTGTACAACATTTCCAGTTATGGATTTCGTGGTGAAGCTTTAGCTAGTATTTCAGAAGTTAGTAAAATTACAGTAATCACAAAAACTAAATATTCGCAAATCTGAACAAAATTACAAAAGAAATGATGAGATATAATTACAAGTCACCAAGCGGTATGATTTGATCACTGAACAATTGTAGAAGTTGAAGATTTATTCTTCAATGTACCAGCTAGACAAAAGTTTTTAAAATCAGCACAAACTGAATATTTCTACTGCTATACATATTTCGTAAACATAGCACTTCGGCATGTCGACAAGTTTTTGACACTTAAAAAAAATAATCGCATAATTTTCGATTTAAAACCCACTGATTTAATCTGAAGAATCACAGATTTATTCAAACAAGATCGAAGAAAGAATTTGAAAGAGTTTGACACTAAAACAGATTTTGTCCACTTATATTGAGTAGTATCAGATCCAAGTTTACGCTTTTGATCAGCAGAAAATATTAAAATTTATGTCAACTGAAGACCTATTCAAGACAAAATTATTAAGAAAGCTTTAATTGATGCTTATTCCAGACAAATCACTCCATGAGAATATCCATTCGCAATTTTAATGTTAGACGTAGATCCAAAAATTGTAGATGTAAATGTTCATCCAAGTAAACTTCAAGTAAAATTTGCAGATAGCCAAGCAATTTTTCAACTAGTTTACAATACAATTTCTGAAACTTTATGACAAAATAAGATTTCGCATCAGTCTCAACATTATAGTTTCAATAATTGAAATTCAAAGTTTTACTACAATCAAAATAATTGAGTAAGTAAAAATAATTCTGCAGTTTTAGATCAGATTGTATCAGATTTTTGAGGAAATCAACAATCAAACTCTCCTACTTCAGAACAAGTAAAACTTTTTGATGAAGCAATTCAAACTACAAATATTACAAACAATTCAACTCAATCTTTATTCTGATTAAATAGTATATCTAGCGAATGAAGTGAATCTAATAGATTCTTCAACGAAGAAATTTGAGAATACAAAATTATATGACAACTACGAAACAGTTATATCGTAATAGAATCACAAGATGCATTATACTATATAGATCAACATGCTTTAGCAGAAAGAATAGCTTTTGAAACAATGAAAAAAGAACAGAATTTAAATCCAGAGCCATTACTACAACCATTAAAATATGAAATAACAAATGTTCCAAATTTATCAGAAAAAATCGAAGAATTAAATCAACTTTGATTCGATATTTCTATGCTATGAGAAAATATTGTTGTAATATACGCCATACCAAAAATATTCGTCACAAATCCTGTAGATTTAATGACATTATTCAATCACGTATTATACCTAGAAAAAATTACATTCGACCATTTAATGGATTGAGTTTACGCCACTAAAGCATGTAAGACATCTATAAAAGCCTGAAATAAACTCTCTATCCCACAGATGGAAGAATTAGTAAAAAATTGATTTGAAAAAATTCCATGAATGTTCGTTTGCCAACACGGAAGACCATTCTTCGTTAGAATAGAGAAAAAAGAAATAGACTGATTCTTCGACAGAAATTAGTAAAAAATCATACTAAACAACATAAAGAATAACCTGTATATCACATCAGTCACAGTCGAAATATATGTAGAAATTATTGGAGAACCTGAAACTATTAATATAATCAAAACCATAGAAATTCGCATAACATTTTTTTCCATCCACTGTGCTCATTTTTTTCGAAAAATTTTTATCAAACGATATCCATCTAATGGAGGAAGAGGAATCATGTTAAAAACAGCTAATGCAATATTCATTATTATAAACATTTGCCAAAACATAATAACAAAATCTCAATTCACTGACAATAAATCTTGTACTCATATTCACATTATTTTTCCATAAACCATCATAATTAACATTCAAAAAAATGCTAATATCAAATTCATAGCAGGTCATGCAAATGCTGTAAGAGTTTCATCTCTGGTTGGATTTTTATAATATGACGGATTAACTTGAACTGGCTTTCACCATCAAAATCAAATCAGAAAAACAGAAATAAATCAGATTATATCTATATGTTTCAATGGATTTGGAGTTAATCTTCACTGAAGAACTGGAGTTGGATCTCATAATTTATATGAAGTCCATGCATGAGCATATTCATGCAATCCTATAGAAACTAATAAAATTATCGCTAAAAAAACATAATAAATAATCTGATCTAAACCTATCGCATCAAGCATTATAATCAAAATTTCATTAAATAAATTATTATTTATCTAACAAAGACGCATAGTCAAACATATAATAAGGAATTCTATATCAAGTTTCTTTTTTATCCTTTTTATCAAATAAATCAAAACTAACGCTAACAGTACTCAAATCTACCTCATTATCTGGAAACAAACTAGACACCAAATACGTTTCAAAATTCTCTGTATTTAAAGCATTTTCACTATTCAAGCGCACTGAATGAACTATAGAATAACGAGAATAGACATCATATCTCCATTTATACGCATAAACTTCTTTTTTCTCATCACCTTCATCCGAAAATACAGACTTCTTTATTTTTTCTTGTACCTGAATAGGTTCATAAGTATTTCAAATAAAGATTACTGGCATATCTTGAGCCAATAAAACATTTATTTGAGACTTAACATTTTCATCACGAGTTTTATAAAACTGAGTAATCAAAGAATTTAAAATCGGATTTCTATATCTAGATGGATTCAAAAGAGGATCCTCAGTTCCAAACAATGGTAAAATATCTTTTCTAGTTCCTGGATCAATTGTTCAAACATAAATATCATATGTTCACATAAGAAGTTTTCACTCTAACTCTTCAACGTTATAAACAGGTTCAAAAATAAAGTTATCCAATATACCAGCATTCTTAAATACATCTCTCATCTGCTGAACTGCAAATGCAGACGCTGGATCATTATAATATAATACACTTAATTTCCATTGCATATCTTCATTCTGTGAAGTTGATAGTTTATCAAATACATAAACATCTATACTAGCAATAGTATATGTTTTATTCTTTATGAATCATGAAATAGTAAAATTATTAACTCAGACTTTCAAATTTTCTCAATTAACCAATTTATAAACAATCTTTTTATCCTTTGTTTTATAATTTTTTGGACTCCAAGTTGAACCATCACTAGAAGCCTTCACTTTTATGTCAGAAAATTCATTACTAAACTTTATTTCTAAATCTCTAGAATTTTCAGGTTTCTGCATAAAGAAAACAAACTTTCTATCAACTCAATTTATAGACATACTTTGAGGTAATTCTTGTGCTCACGAATCTTTCAAATCATTCGTATCTACAGAATCATCATCAGACAAAGTTAAACGGCTAATCAACTCTGAAACATTTTCTCATGCTGAAACATAATAATTCAAAAACTCTCAATCATATTCTCTAATATAATTCTCATAACTTCATGTGAAAAAGTTATGATAAATCAATCATCATAAACTTCTCCTTAATCTTACATTAGCTTTTCAAGAATCAGTATTAAAGAAAACTCACAACAATTTAGAAGTCAAAACATTCTGACCTGTAAATCACTCTAAACTATACATTGACGTATATGCATCCACAATAGCTTTCTGATTTTTTCATCTTAAGAAATTTTCAAAATCTTCAAAACTCTCATAATTTTTAATCTGATAATATGCAAAATTCGTATCAGTACAGTCATTCAAATCAAAAATTAAACTATTTACATCTTTCGTTTGCGACATAATTTTAGCACATCCATCAGTTATTGGAGCTAAAGAAAAATAATTCTTATATGTATCCAAATCCATAGATTCAACTATATGTTTTGGCAATATAGCATTCGTAAAAAAGTTGAAATTATCCTCACTAATTGTAGGGAAAGATACTTTAACTTTTCCATCCTCCAAGGATACAGTCACAGAATTCCAAGTATTCAAAGATTGTAAATCTCGACGATTCTTACGAAGAATTTCATCATATGTAAAGAATATATCCTCTATAGTCAAAGGTCTTCCATCTGACCAAGTAACATCTTCATCAATAATTTTTAACACAAAATTTTGAGTGTCATCCGTATAAACTTTACACAAACCTTCAGCATATTTTCATCACTCTTCAGTTGTAATAATATCCAAATTATACAAATCTAAACAAGACTGAAAAAGAAATTTTTGATAAAAAGTACTCTGATCATCATTTTTCAAATACGGCAGATATGAAACTTCATCAAAAATTCATTCAACAAAAGTTCATCACTTTTTTTCCTCCTGTGATCAAGTAGCCAACAAATAAAAATATCAAAAAATAAAGCTGACTAATATCCACAAAAGAAATATAACTCGCAAAAGATATTTTCAAACTCTTTTCCATACACTTACTTCGTATGGTGTATACCACATATCAACTTACAAAAAGGTAAAATTAATCAACAAATGGCATAAATGCACAAACCCCAACAAACAAAATTCCTGAAATCATTGCTACAACTTTTAATTTTCATTCAATTGATTTTTTACTTCAATATTCGTTTCCTCAAGCTGAGAATCATCATATTCACATACCAATTCATCATTTTGGAGACATCATCAAAACAGATGCCATAAACACACATCAAAGTATAACCATAACAATGATAAGAGCTGCTTTCATTATTCAACAACAATAAATAATAAAAAAATGTCTAAAGTCAGTTATATGTATTGGAAATAAAAATGCAAGTTAAAGAATTTAACACAAAATAACAAATTTTCTCTAGTAATTAAACATCAAAAAAATAAACTACGTTCAGATTTTTTTATTTTTCTTAATATATATTATGTGAAGACGACATAGTATTGCCGCTCGTAAAGCAAGTGGAGATGCTGCAAAATCTAGAACATATTCCATAATTGGAAAGAAAATTCAAATGGCGGCAAAAAATGGAGCTGATCCAAAAATGAACCCACAATTAGAAATGATTTTGGAAAAAGCTAGATATAATTGATTACCAAGAGACGTGATTGATAGGGCTATACTAAAAGGATCAGGACAACTCGAATGAGAAGATATGAAAGAAATGATTTATGAATGATATGGTCCAAACGGTTCAGCATTCTTAATCAAAACTATTACATCAAACACAAACAGGACAAGTTCAGATATAAAAACAATTCTGACTAAATGATGATGAGCTATGGCTGAAATGTGAGCTGTTGCTTGGCAATTTCAAGAAAAAGGTTTAATCGTAATTGATTGAATATCTGAAAAATATGAAGATAAATGAAGACAAATGGAAAAAGTAACCCCATTCAATGATGAAGAAGTTGAAATGGCTATGATGGATTTAGCTATTACTGATGTTACAGTAGAAGATTGAGTAGCTGAAGTATATACTACAAAAACTGATTTCCTTACAGTTAGAAAACAAATCGAAGAATTATGATACCATATCACAGAGGCAGATTTACACTACTTCGCAGATAATACAGTTACTCTTGAATGACATGATTTAGAAGTTTTCAATCATCTTCTAGATAACTTAAATGACAATGATGATGTAGACCACGTTTATCATAATGTAAACTTAGACTAAATATGTTAAATTACCATTCTTATGAAACATTCTCAACCCAAGATTGACCATGAATCAGAATGGTATTTTTTCTACAAGGCTGTCCATTTCGTTGTCTATATTGTCAAAATCCAGATACAATTTCTACAGATAAGAACAAACATATTTCAAAAGAAAAAATATTAAAACTTGTCTACAAAGAAAGGGAATACATAAAAGATGGATGAGTTACATTTTCATGATGAGAATGTCTTTTACAAGTAAAGGAATTAATCCCTGTTTTGAAGTTATTAAAAGAAAATTGATTTCATACATGCTTAGATACCAATGGATTTTTATTAAATGATGATGTAAAAGAAGCTCTAAAATATACAGATCACGTACTTCCAGATATAAAATGAATCACTCCACAATTACACAAAAAAGTTACATGAACTTCCAATATGACTTCACTCGATTTCATTCGTTACATCGATGAACAATGAATGAATTATTGGATTAGATACGTTGTAGTACCTTGACTAACTGATAATGAAGCAGACATCAAAAAAGTATGAGAATTTATTCAATCCCTCAAAAATTTTCAGAAAATAAACTTATTAAAATATCACACTATGGCAATTTCTAAACGAGAAGAACTTTGACGAGAATATCCATTAAAATGAGTACCTGCAGCATGAGATGAAGATATCAAAAAAGTAAAAGAAATCTTGAGTAAATATGTAGATAAAAATTTAATCCAATAATCTTCAAAAGATTATTAAAAAAATCAGCTAGTTATAAACCAACTGATTTAATTTTAAGCTTAGTGTTCTTTCATAAATTTACGGGCAAACATAATCGCATCAATCTGCAACTGAATCTTCCATTCATTATTTTTCATATAACGAATTTTATCCTTCAAAGAATTTCGATCCCTAGAAGCATTATAAGATAGCCTATTACCATAAGGTTTTGAACTAGATTCAATCCGATTAAGTCTCCCTTCCAACTTAGTCCTTTCTGAGACTATTGCCTTCTTTCGGTTAATCAAATCCAATTGAATTTTACCGAGATAAACCAAAGCATCACTTTTTTCCATAGCTATACGTTTTTGTTTGACAAAATTGATTATATTCAGATAACTATCAAAATCAAGAAATATAGAGCAGGTTCTCACAATTTATATTAAAAAATAAATTCCTTTCAATTTTCGAACAGATTTTTTTGCTTTTTTTAATAAATTTGAATATAATCTACATATATCTTTTATAAAAAAATTTTAAACAAAATGGCAAATTTAAAAAATGTAGAGCAAGTAGTTCAAGACATTAAAGACATTAAAATTCAATGAGCAACAAACATTGCAAAAGCAGCATTTGAAATCCTTTTCAAAGAATTAAAATCTCAAGAATTCAAATCATTCATTGATGTATGTGAATTTACAAAAGCTTCAATGAAAATGTTGGAAGATGCACGTCCTACAGAACCAATGTTATTCAATGGAATGAGTTATGTTTATGCAAAAATTCAACCAGAAATCGAAAAAGCTGATTTAAAATCATTTACAAAAACAGCTATTGAAGCAAGTGAAACATATTTTAATATGATTACTGATACTGCTGATCAAGCCATTCAAAATGGAGTATGAATTATCAATTATTGAGATGCAGTATTTACATACTGTCATAGTGGATCAGCGATTAAAACCATCCTAGCTAACAAAAAAAACTGAGTAGATTTTGTAGTATATAACTGAGAAACTCGCCCTCTTTATCAATGACATAAAACAGCTCAAGATTTTCTAGATGCATGAGTAAAAATCACAATGGTCACAGATAATGCTGCAGAATTTATTATTGATAAAGATAATCCGATGTGATTGGATATTGATTGTATAGTAATTTGATGTGATGCATTAAAATTAGATTGAAGCGTAATCAATAAAGTATGAAGTTTTTGAATTTGTTCAGCAGCATATCATTCTAAAATTCCTGTTTATATCGCATGAAATTTATTAAAATGCGATATTCACAATGATGTTCATATTGAGACACGTGATCCAAAAGAAGTATGGCCAGACAAACCAGAAGATCTAGAAATCATCAATTTTGCATTCGATCAAATTCCTGGTAAATATATTACATGAATTATTACAGAATTTTGAATTATCAAACCATCTGAATTAAAAGAAAGTGTTAAAAAGAATTATCCATGGATGGCTGAATCTAAATCAAGAGAAGAAAGAAGACAATAAAACTAAATATTTTTTATTTATAGCAAACAAAAATCAGATTTTCATTTGAATTTATACTTAATATCAATATCAAGAATATTAAGTTTATTTTCCAGATTAAAAATAATGCGAGATTATATCGTTAGTATACGAAATGATTTCTTTCAAAATTTCCCAGATAGAATTCCTCCTATTTTTGTCGTATTACTTGTATGAGTAATTATTCAATTATTCAAAATAATAATCGACTCAATAGTTGAAAAAAGAGTTTGTATTGATCATATTTTCATATCATGATGATTTCCATCTTTCCACACATGAGTAGCAAGTAGCGTAACAGTTTTAGCACTACTAGCTGATGGAATTTGGAGCACAACATTCGCTATTGCTCTAACATTCTCAATGCTTTTTGCATATGATGCAATGAATGTAAGATATCAAACATGAAAACACGCAGAATATTTAAATGCAATTAGAAAAGACTTACAGGAAAATTTTCTTATGACACAACCACAACAGAAAAAATCAAAATTAAAAGAAAGACTCTGACATACCCCAATAGAAGTAATGTGAGGTTTCATATTCTGAGTTGTTTTAACTTTTGTATTCTATTACATTCGATATGTCTAGAGGAATAGTAAGTCAGAAACCATTTTCTCGTAAAAAACGCAGACAATCGTTTAGAAAAATGCTAAACAGATCTGGCGTATCTATTCCTGAATTTAAAATTGGACAAAAATTAAAAAAATATCTATCACGATGATTAGTTTTTATACTATTTATTATATTCTGAACACTAATTTTAATAAAATTACTTTTTTTCAAACCATCCCAAACAATTTCTCAAGTTAAATTTTCTGACGCGACTGAAGCTACATATAAAAATTCTTATCTTTTTGATTTTATAGTAAGCAAAGTTAAATGAAAAAATTATTTTATATTAAACTCTAATAAAGCTGAACTTTTATCAGAAATTCAAAATTGATTTAAAATAAAAAATATAAATTGAGAATATGTTGAATTTAAATTTCCATTCGTATGAGACATAGAATATCAACTTGAACCACCGCAAGAAGAAATAATTAATGAATGAGAATCAATAATAATCTGAATTCAACTTCCAACATTAAATTGAACATGAGAAATCCAATGAACACAATTAGTTCAAACACAATTTCCATTAAGATCTTCCAGAAAAACTCCAGACAACTGATGAACTTTATGAGTCCAATTAATGTATTATGAACCAACCGTAGTAATACAACTAAATGATAAGAAATACGCTGTATGGGATGAAAAAACATACGTAGAAATGGATGAAAAAATGTTATTATGAACCAGAGTTCCAACAGAAGATGATCCAAATCCAGAAGAACTTCTAACTATAGAAACTCCTCAATATTTAACCGGAACAAATAGTTTAGATGGATTCTTCTTCGAAATTAGTTTACCAGAATTTTTACAAATCGCAAAATTAGCAAAAAAAGAATTCTGAAATAACATGCTACGTTTTGTATATTTAGCAGGATCAACAAGATTTGCAATATTCACAAGTGACCAAAAAGTTTTATATTTCAACTTCCCTGAATGATGAAATATTGAAGACCAATGGAATTCTCAGATATTCAAATATAACACTCTTAGAGAAAAATATGAAAAATTCTGAAATATCGATAAAATAGATCTTTGATCACTAGAAAACAATAAAACTATTATTCAGAATTATTAGAGATCTACAATTTTTCAATCTTCAATAACAGCACATCCATCCACGAAATATCCACCATTGAAAGTATCTCTTTTAATCTTTCAAATAACCGAAATTTCATCAGAAATTAAATCTGACTGACTACCCTTTCACCGAAATAATAAATGCAACAATTGATTTCATCGATGTGCATAAAGCTTCATATGTGCGCTTCCATTTTTTCAAACCTTCTCTACCTTTTGAATCTGTAGATTTTCAAACAAAAATAAAGGTTCTTCATTTCATTCTCCAAATGGCTCAAATTTTTCCAAAAATTTAAAATTTCAATTCGTTCGTTCTTGTGGTAAAATCTTTGTATCCACAAACAAAACTTTTTCTAAATCAGATTCTTTTATTTTTTTCTTACAATAAGATTTCAATTTCTTATTCAACTTTTCTAGATTTTCCAATTTTACAGTCAATCATCAAGCTCATTGATGTCCACCAAAGCGTTCCAAAATGTCAGCATGATCTTTTAGCATATCAATTACACTAAAATAATCAGGTCATCTAAGGCTTGCAGATGCTGATCACTTTTCCTTATCAGACTTAAAAACAATTGATGGTTTATTATATTTCTCAGTCAATCTTCATGCAATAATTCAAATTACTCATTCATGAAAATCCGGACTTTCGGCGATTAAAATTGGAGATTCTACATCAATCAATTTTTCTGCAACTTTCAATCATTCATCCTGTAATCTCTTTCTCTCCTGATTTATCGCATCCATTTTTTGCAAAAATTCTATCTGTTCTTCACCATCATGCAAAAATACATTCAAACTATCATAAGGTGACTGAATTCTTCATCACGCATTAATTCTCGGTCAAATCACAAATCAAATATGATAAGTATCGATTGGAGATTTTATATTTAGATACGAAAGAAATCATTGCAAACATTTTGGCAAATTATCAGGATGGCGATTCATCAGCTCAAGTCATTTTTTTACGATATAACGATTTTCTCATAAAAGTGGAACTACATCTGCTACCGTTCATATAGCAACGATTGGCAAAAAGAAGTTAAAAATCTGATTTTTTCTATCGCTTGAAAAATCCTTACATTTAGACAACATCGCTACGATAAGTTTGAAGGCCACACCTACTCACGCTAATCATTTAAATGAATAATCAGGTGAACAATTTTGATTGAGAACAGCAACCCCATCCGGTAATTCATTCAGTGGCTGATGATGATCTGTTATCAATAAATCTATTCAGATTTCTTTTGCATATTTAGCTTCTTCTATGGAAGTAATTCAATTATCCACAGTGATAACTAATTGTACTCATTTAGATTTCATCTCATCTAAATGATAATTTCTCAGTCCATATCAATCCTTTTGTCTATCTGGATACATAATACTCACATTGGAATATTTCAAAAAATAACGGAAAAATTTATACAAACAATAACTCGCAGTCACACCATCCACATCATAATCACCAAATACCATAATCTTTTCATTTTTTTTCATCGAATTCATAATATGTTTAACTGCCTTATCCATTCAATCAATTTTGAAAGGATCTATCCATGTATGACTTAAAGTTGGCTCAAAAAAAGCATCAGCTTCCGATGCTATTTGTCTGATTTCAAGCAATCTCTCAATCAGCGTTTTATCATATGATTCATTGAGTAATTTATACTTCATACATTATTTAATCAATTCAAAAAAAACTGATTTGAATGTACGATTATGCATAAAAATTTCAAGGGATGAGTTTTAAAAACTATACTTGATTTTCAGATTTTTATTTATAGTATTTAAATTGCCTATAGTCATATAAATCTGACAAAAGTCTGATTTTTCCGTTTTTGCTGTGCAGAGTAAAAAGCATCTTAGTGATGGTTTAATCTGTTTGGCAGAAACGGTCAGATTTTGATTATAGGCACCCATCATTAGGGTGCTTTTTATTTTTTGAAAAATATCGAGTGGAAATAAAGGCAGCCTGTAACCTACTACATATATCTGTAAGCAAGAGAAAATGTAACTAATTATCGGTTATAGACTGCCCTTCTATCCATTTGGTATAAAAAAATTTAAAGCAATTAGTCAGAAATAAAGGTAGGTTGTAATTGACACCGACTCATAAAAAAGAAGGGCCGTATAATGGTTTGGCGACTATATAGTCAGTTATAATCTACCTCTATATCTTAATAGTATACCCTAATTGGTGGTGATTTATATCACCATTAGCGATATATGAGAGTAGTACAATTTCTTCCATATTTCCCTCCTCACACATGATGAGTAGAAACTGTTGCTGAAGAGTTTTCTAAATATTTCGTAAGTGAAAAATATTGAGAAGTTTTGAATGTTGTATTTTCTGTATGACAAGAAGAATGAGTAAAAGAATATGAAAAAGACTGATATAAAGTTTTAGTTATGCCTGCTTTTGATATTATTCCAAGTTACTCAGTACCTAAGTTTTGGACTAAAAGATATTGGAAAGTATTAAAGGAAGTTAAAAAATGGAATCCTGATGTAATACAAACTCATACCAGATTCTTTTTAGCTACATTCATGTGATGATGGTATGCAAGAAGATGGAAGAAAAAATGGGTCCATGTAGAACATTGAAGCGATTATATCCAAGTTAGTAGCTGATTTACAAATAAAGTAGCATATATTTATGATAGAATAATAGGGAAATGGGTGTTTAAAAAAGCAAATGTAATAGTACCCATATCATGAGCATGCAAAAGATTTATAGAAAAAGAGTTTTGAAGAAAAAAGGATGTTCAAATAATATATAGATGATTAGATATTCCTAATAAATTGCCAGAAGTAGAAGATCTTCATAAGAAATTTAAGGATAAAATTATTGTATGATTTGTATGAAGATTGTATAAATGGAAAAATGTAGAAAGTATTATTAAAGCCTATTACGAATTAGACAAAGATTCTTCTGATAAAGTACAAATTGTAATAATATGAGATTGAGAAGATACAGAATATTTGAAGTCATTAGATAAAGAAAATAAGGTATATTTCACATGAAGAAAACCATTTTTAGAGGCATTAGCATATCAAAAACAATTTGATGTTCATATGCATAGTTCTAATCCATGAGGATGATTAGCAACGACATTGTTACAAGCAATGTATTTTTGATGTTTAATTGTAGCCACTCCTAATGAGTGAGCCACTGATGTATTAGTGGACTGAGAGAATGCAATAGTATTAAAAGATTCAAGTTTAGAAGAGATAAAGAGAGGATTAGAAGGATGAATTAAGCTAGCATGAAAGAAAAGTGATTGGATAAAAAAGAATAAAAAAATTATAGAAAGTCAGTTTCAGTGGAAGAAGAATATTAAAGAATTTTATAATATTTTTAAAAAGTAATGAAAAATCCGTTAGTATCAGTTTTAATATGTACATATAATGCAGAGAAAACAATTATTCCTACATTAGAATCATGTATTAATCAAACATATAAAGAATATGAAATATTAATTCTTGATAATTGATCAAAAGATAAGACAAGAGAGATAATAAAGAAGATGCAGAAAAATTATGAGTGTATTAAATTATATTATGAATGAAAAAATTTATGAGCTTATGATGGATTAAATTATCTTATCGATAAGTCTAAGTGAAAGTATATAGCAATACAAGATCATGATGATATATGGCATTCAAAGAAGCTTGAAGAACAAATAATTTTTTTAGAAAAGAACGAGAAATATGTTTGATGTTGAACAGGAACTCTTGTTTATTATTTAAAGTCTAAAATAGGTTATTTGCACTCACTAAAGGAATGACCTACTGATTTTGTAATGCATACATCATTAATGTTTAGGAATAAAGAATGTTATAGGTATTATACAAATATTGATTATATGTGTGATAGTTATTTTATGAAAAAAATTCTTTCTGAGTCAAAGAAAAAACTGTATATAATTAATAAACCATTAACATTACATTTATTAAAAGAGAATTGATGAAATTATTCAGACCAATGGTTTTCTTTATCTAAAGAAAAAATTAAGAGATATTTTACAGTTTATTGATTAAATTTTTATTATATTTTAATATTTATCTATCTCATTTTTATAAAAATGACGAGCGTAAAAATTCGCTCAAAAATAGATTTAATACTCACAAAAACAATGAAATGAGCTAGATCAAAGAAAGAATGGGAAGAAACTAATGAGTATTGTAAAGAAATGCTGCAATATTTTTAATAGAGGTATTTGTATAATTTAAGTGAATAATATATCCTAGCAAATATATTAACAATATGAAACATATCGAAGAATAAGAATCCGAAAATACATAAAGCTCATTTAAAAGTTTCTTTATTTATAATTTTCACAGTATCATATATACTAAAATATGATTTTATAAGTTTGAATTGTTTTTTATATTCTTTCATAAAGCTATTATAATTTTCTTGTTCTCAACCATACAAAAGATATAGAATTGTCATTTTTACAATTTTGTATTTCGAATAAATCTTATTCCTTTTATTTTTAATTTCATTTTCACAACATAGTTTTAGTGATTTTCAAAAATCTTCAAAATAATGTCTATGCATTGTCCTAGTTATGGATTCTGTATTAGCAATAAAATACATATATCATGAATCATCTATAAATTTTATGTGATCTGTATTACTATACGAAACTAATCAAAATAACAAATCCTCATGAGATCTTAAATTTCAAAACAAGATTTTATTTTTTACTAAAAATGATCTCTTATAAATACGATTCCATGGTTCCGTATGATCATATTGTGAAAATAAATCTCATTTAATATTTATTTTTTTATATGTTGTTCAATCAAATATATGATATCAACCTATAATAATGTCATAGTCTAATTTTTCTATTTCCTTCACATAATTAATTAAGCAATCTTTACCTAAGAAATCATCAATATCAACAAAAAGGAGATAATCTCAAGTCGAGTTTTCTATTCATACATTTCTAGTCAATCAAAGTCATTTATTTTTTTGGCTTATGAGTTTTATTTTATCTTTATATCATTCTAAAATTTCAACACTTTTATCTGTAGAACCATCATTTATTACAACAATTTCTGTATTAGTATATGATTGTTTAATTATACTATCAATACATCTATTTATAAAATTTTCTCAGTTATATACGGGAATAACTATTGAGATAAGAGGATTTTTCATTCACTTTAATATTAGCTAATAAAAGTGTTATCTATTTTATTCCAATCAGATGGAATGATGTCTAATGGATTAATTGATTTAAACCATCTATTAGGTGCTATAACTATCTTATTTTTATTCTCATTTAATCGGGCTCACCACCATGAAAAGCTACTATTTGCAATTATACTATGTTTACACTTTGACATTAAAATCATATCTTGTCGACTATCTTTTCAAGCATTCCAATCTATAAAGTATGAATTATCGTATTTAAAATTATCTTTAACCCACTGAATATCATCAGAAAAGAAAAATATATATAATGGTTTTTTTGTCTTATTTTTAATTACTTCAATTCAATCTTTATAATACTCTTTAGATAATATTCAGAATGTGTTAATAAGTGATTTATTTAAATAATCTCATCTTCTGATATGAATTGAGACACTGTTTAATTTTTCCATTTTATCAATTATACATCTACTTTTCTCTGATAACTTTCCATTAACTCTAAATTCCTTTTTAATATCATCTTTAAAGTCTAAAAAGTATTTCTCTGATTGAAAATATCATTCTATATATCAATCAGTATACGATAAAAACTTATCATCAACAACAGATTTATTATCGCATTCAAATATATCTCTTTCAATATGATGACTTTTATTTAGTTTTCAACAAAATGGTGTTAAGTAAGCTTCGTTAATATAATTCAAATAATTAATTCTAGGGATATATCTTTCATATCGAGGTATTTCTTTATTAGATACATATTTTTTTCCGATATTAAAAATCTCTAATTCAAAATTTCTAGGTCATGCCTTGTAAGAAGAAATATCTAATCTAAAATCAATTTTATTCCTTAATGATAAGGCTTTAACAAAAGCATATTGGAACATTTGATTTCAAAGTCATGATTTGATTTTTTGAATAATCATTATTACTAATGATAAAATAATAAACCAATTATATTTTTTCAACCAATAAAAAATTATTTAAATATATAGTTTGATTTTTTGAGAAATTCAATAATGATAATGCATTAATTACAATTTGAACTGGTAATCTAAAAATAAATCAGAATAACTTTCAAAAATATTTATAACATTTTGAATTCCGTATTATTTTAGTCCATACACTAATATTTAATTGTAATAAAGTTAAATATGAACTTCATAATCTTTCATGCTTTATAATCTTAAATCCATTTCTCTTAAGAATATCTTCAATTCAAAAATATGTATATCTTGCAAAATCATAAGGTTCCTCATGTTCTCAAACAAAGAAAGGTATTGTTATAATTCATTTTCCTCACTTTTTTATAACTCTTTGAATTTCTTTTAATGTTGTATCGATATTGAATACGTGTTCCAAAACTTCTGTACAAATAAAACTATCAAATGTTTCATCTTCAATAGGAATCTTTTTACCATCCCAATAAATATCAATATCATTATTTTTATTATCATGTCATGATGATTCATAATCAACTCAAATATATTTTTTATATTTAAATAAATTTTTATATGGTTTTTCTCAGCATCAGAAATCAAGTACATCTCAATTAATATATTTTGAATATTTATATACAGCGTTATATAATAATTTTCTAGTGATATAATTTCAATTGAGCAAAAAAGAAGACAGTCACTTACCAAAGTCTTTTTTGTTTAAAATGTGCTTACTATCCATAATATATGTTATATAACATAAAAGTTTTAGATTCAAACTATATTTTCTTATTTTCTGTTGAGGATTATCTCCTAATTCCAAACAATCAAAGCACCCTTTCTTTAAGTCTCAAGTTATCATAATAGAAAACTCACTTTACCCCAAATATTTTTAAGATTATAAGGATTAATAATTTATGTAAATTCTCTACAATATAATTAGTTAAATTTCAATTAACCTTTTCAGGATATCACTTCCATTTTGTTTTATTTAAATAATGGTAATAAAGCTTTTTAACTTTTTTTGGACAAAAACTATATTTCAAATAAGGCTTATATAAACAATGAATAATTGTTGCTTTATTTATCCCTGAATTTAAAAATGGTCTTGTTATCAAATAATTCATTCACCTTTCAGAAATTAAAATTTCATCTCTGAATAAAATATTAAGATAATCTTGGTCTGCATAATTTAATCGTTTTTCATATTTCTTATTAGCTTGTTTAATTTTTTCAATTGTTATGGGATATTTAATATATTCCTTTGCATCAATCAATAAAACTCATGCATTTATATAATGGTCCGTATCAAGAACTTCTCTTTCATGTCTATTCATCTCAGAATCATAATATCATGCTATAGGTTTTCATTGCATATCCATATTATAAATATAAGAAAGATCTTTTGTAATTATAGTATCACAATCAAGATATAAAATTCTCTCAACGTCTTTGATGTATAAATTAAAAAATAAACGATAGAATGTTCACCATGTTAAAATCCCACGATTAATTAATAATGATTGAATATTTTTAGGGATAACGGTATCACGGATAATAAATTCTATATCTTGGTTATATTCATCAACTAAATTTTTAATGTAGTCTACATTTTCTTTGGATAAACAAGAAGAAATAATATAAAATTTTATCTTATTTTTCTTGTTATTCTCTAAAATTGAAAGTATTGTAACACAACAATGTCTTGTATAATTTCAATCTAAATCATCATAAGCAATTAAAATATTAATGGTATTCATTGTATTATAAGATATACTTATATAATTAAAAGAAACAAAATGTTTAGTTCGATTCGGTCTATAAACTAAAAGCAACTAATCTTTTAAAAACAAAAAATCCAACGAAACGTAATTCGTCGGACCATATAAATGATTTGGCAATCTCACTATATAGAGAATGGTGAGATTTTCAAGACGATTTTTTAATTTATCTTCCCTTGAAAGCATTCCCCTTTTCAATAAAATTAGTTCCGTAAATTTTGAACAAAGTTTATTCACTAAACTAAATTATGCTAGATAAATTAGAGAAAATTATCGCTAAATATGAATCACTAAGAGAAGAATCGTTATCTCCAGAAGTTTTTCAAAATCCTGAAAAATCTAAAGCTGTAAACAAAGAGTTATCAGCTCTTGAAGATACATATAATATTGCCGTTGCTTATAAAAAAGCTCTAGAAAATCAAAAGAATGCACAAGAATTATTAGATACAGAAACTGATGAAGAAATGGTTGCTATGGCTCAGGAAGAATTAGACAACGCAAAAGCTGAAATTGAAGATTTAGATAAAAAGCTGACTATTGCTCTCCTACCAAAAGATCCAAACGATGATAAAGATATTTACCTTGAAATTCGCCCTGCTGCATGATGAGATGAGGCAGGATTATTTGGTACTGAACTTTTGAAAATGTATCTTGCATTCGCTCAAAAGAAATGATGGAAAACTGAAATAATTGAAGAACAGCTTTCTGATATCGGTTGAGTAAAATTTGTGATGGTAAAAATGACTGGTAAAAAAGTATATTCATTAATGAAATTCGAATCATGAGTTCATCGTGTTCAAAGAATTCCAGAAACAGAATCTCAATGAAGAGTTCACACTTCCACTGTGACAGTTGCCGTTATGCCTGAAGCTGAAGATGTAGATATCCAGATTGATATGAAAGATATTGTGATGGATACTTACGCTGCTTCTAGTAACTGATGACAGAATGCAAATAAAAATCAGACTGGAGTTAGAATTCACCACATTCCATCATGATTGATTGTTAACATCTGAGATTCAAAATCACAGATTCAAAATAAAGAAAAAGCTTTCGCAGTTTTAAAATCTAGACTATATCAAATAGAACTAGATAAAAAACAAGCAGAAGAAAAAAGTCTGAGATGAAACCAAATCTGAACATGAGATAGATCAGAAAAAATTAGAACTTACAATTTCCCTCAAGACCGTGTAACAGATCATAGAATTCATGAATCTTGGTCAAATTTACCAAGCATTATGGCTTGAAATATTGACGAAATTATGGATAAATTAGTTTTAGAAAATCAGACTAAACTTTTAGAAGCTAGTATGAAAGAATAATGTGACTAAAAAAAAGACTCAATAGACGAGTTATTAAAAAAACTATCGGTAGCGATTATGTTTATCAAATTGAAGCAGAAGAAAGAATAAAATGATGATACGAACCAGAAAATGAAAGATCTAGCAAATTAAAATCATTTCTCAAAGAATGAGTAAATGAAATGAAAAGAGAAATGAATAAAAAGTATGAATAAATTTTTCAATTAAAAACTAATCCCTTCAATATACACATAATTACTCATATCATAACCCCTAATTTCATCAATCAATTTTCTACATTCATCATCGATATCATACACTCTTTTTCAATTTACTAATGGATTGATATATCTAATTTTGGATGATAAATGGATATAAAAATCATTTTCTGGCTTAACTTTTGAAACTATGACTTCCTTTGAATTTCTCCATTTTTCAAAGATATCTTTATAATCAGATTTTTCTATTATTTTGATAATCTCTGCTTCTGATAAATGATATAGATCATCAATCCTCAGCAATCAATCATCCACCAAACGTTTCACAATTTCAGCAATAAATTGCATAGAATATCTAGTTCTATCTTCAATATAAATAATAGATAATTTCTTCACGGCTCTGATAAATTTTCTAACGATATCTAAATTCTGGAATGCTAACTCATCAATTCCATCCTCATTTTTCACTACAATTACATCGTTATAAATTTCTTGAACATCATTAATATCCAAAACTTCATAATGAAATAATCCATTTGAAAGTGAATATTCCAATCTATCAGAAGACAACTTTGGAGATTTATTATCAGCAATAGGATAAATCTGATAATCATTCACTTCATTTTCTCCGATTCATTCCCTACTCAAATACGAAGTTATTACCTCAGAATTTGAAATAATCTCTGCAGTCAAATCTTCTGTGCTCTCCTGTTTTTCATGGTCTCAATTCAAAAAATCTATACAATGCTTAAAAGCTGGAGTAGCTATATCATGCAATAATCCTGAAATCGCCTGCTTTTCATCATGAGTGAATTTCCAAATTATCAATGCCACTCAAATGGAATGATCCAGACTTGAATAAAAAAATTTACTTGGAAATAAGTCAGAATAAATTGTTCCACATGTTATGCTGATATGTTGTTGCTGTAATAATTCTGGAGCTTGTAATAATTCAACTAACCGTTCTGGTCTATCTTTGGATAAAATAGAAAAATATTGTTTAATTCTATCATCTACTGTATCTAAATAGCTGGACATATTATTCTACTAACAAAAGTAAACACATCACTCCAATTCAAATCACAAAACACAATGCCTGTAATAATGACTGGCTAACTTTTGGATGCTTATGTAATTCTGGGATTAAATCCGTTCATGCGATATATATGAATAATCATGCAGAGAAAGGCATCAAGAATGCTGAAATATCTTCCACATATCTCTGCAAAATCAAGGCAATTACTACTCCGAAAAATGCAGTCAATGCTGAAAGGAAATTCAGCTTCAAAGCTTTAGCTTTAGAATATCATCCATGAATCAATACTCCAAAATCTCCAATTTCCTGTGGGATTTCATGCAAAAGAACTGCTAATGCTGTAGCTATTCCGACCGGCATAGAAAGCAAAAAAGCTGAAGCTACGACCAATCCATCTATAAAATTATGCACCATATCTCCGACCAAATTCATCTGTGCAAATGAATGCTGATGGGTTGCTGTGATAGGTAAATGGCAGTGATTCCAGTTTATTATCTTTTCAATTATAAATCCGAGTAAAATTCCTCACAAAGTGAATAATGCTATATGTTCATTATATCCATATTGTTCAGCTGTTTCTCATAATAAATGCAAAAATGCATCTCACATCAAAGTTCCAGCAGAAAATGCAATAAAATAAATCAGAATTTTCTTGAGTTTTTCTGTAGAGATTCAGAGTGTAACTATTCATATCAGAGATACACAGCTGATTATTAGTACACTTACAAATGAATAAATTATAGCCGGAGTCATATTAATATATAATTCATAAAAAGTATATAAACAGTATCATTTCCCGTCATTTCGAACGAATGTGAGAAATCCATTGTATATCGCATAGTGGATTTCTCGGCTAAAGCCTCGAAATGACAAAAACAACTTAACAATAATTAAAAATAACTTAATGTAGATAAATATCAAGATATGATTTAATAATAAAAATAAAAAACTAATTATACAAACAAATAACATATATCAAAACTTGCATTTATAAAAAAAATGGTTATACTATAAACATGAAAAATTTAAAAATTTAAGATTTTTCACGCTAAAATATTTATATAAAAATACTAATAATGACAATTAAGAACGATATAAAAGCAAGAATTGAAGAACTATTCTCTTTTTATAGAAAATTAGAAAAAAAGAACAAAAAAGCGTTACAAGAGATCAATTTTTCTGAAGTTCCTGAAATGGTATACAACTCAAACGCAATAGAAAATTCTACTTTAACACTACAAGAAACTACCGATATTATCTTTTTCGATAAGATTAGAAAGGATCATGACGTACGTGAAATATATGAAGCAAAAAATTTAGTAA
>Ga0247611_10000684_pt1 | contig 66430 bp, 64 predicted proteins | sample 177DNAGHGhighgp2_FD_192422 | JGI IMG/M metagenome (GOLD analysis project Ga0247611, IMG submission 192422) | Sheep rumen microbial communities from Palmerston North, Manawatu-Wanganui, New Zealand - 1770 DNA GHGhigh gp2 | ecosystem: Host-associated > Mammals > Digestive system > Stomach > Rumen...
GAGCGCAAGGCTGGTGATGCGGAGACACAGATCAACCTCGAACTATTGTTTAACTTCAAAACGCAGACAAAATGAAAAACTTCGATTTCCATAGATTCGCTTTGACCTTTAAGAGTCAGTTGCTGATGGGACGCAACTTCTGGTTGAGACTGTTCCTCATCTTCTTCCTCGTGTTGTTCTTCATGGAGATGCTCATGACAGAAGTGGGGGAAGTCATTTACAATGGTCAGGATATTTATAAGATGCGAGTTGATAATGCCGTCAATTTCAGTATAACCTTCTTCGTCTTCTCCATGCTCTTTGGTGCTACGGGTATTTTCTCCGTGTTAAAAGACACTCGCAAGCGCATTGCTTATCTGATGTTCCCAGCCTCCAACTTGGAGAAGTATATCAATTGCTGGATCATGTCGACCGTTGTCGTCGCTATCGTGACCTTTGTCGCTTTCTTCTGTGCTGATACCATCCGCACGTTGATGGCACCAGCATTCGGACGTGAGATGATTTGGGGAGTACCCTCTTTCCTGAGTCAGATAACACCAAACATCCATGAGCTGGTGACAACTACCAATACCGATCAAGTCTGTCACTGGTGGGATGTATTCTTCTTAGTGACTGGCTGCGTTCTCTTTTTCCACTCCCTGTATATGTTAGGAGGGACGGCATTCCGTCGCCAGCAGTTCCTGATGACTACATTGTTCATAGTGTTGTGCTTTATCATCATCGTGAATATACTTCATCACATCGACTTTGAAGGTAATATTAACCTCTTGAACTACGATGAGCAGAACGGTCTCCAGGTACATCCGGCAATGTATGTCATCATGGTGTGTCTGTATCTCTTGACTTGCTTCAACTACTGGTTGAGTTACCGTATCTTCTGCCGTGTACAGGCGATTAACAATAAATGGTTGAACGTATGACATTTAACAACGAGAAAGCGATATATGTCCAGATGGCTGACCGCCTCTGTGACGAGATTCTTGCCGGCACCTATAAGGATGACGACCGCATCCCCTCTGTCCGCGAGTATGCCGTGATGCTGGAGGTGAATACCAATACGGCAGTGAAGGCATACGACGAGCTGGCTCGCGCGAACATTATATATAATAAGAGGGGACTGGGCTACTTCGTGACCCCTGGTGCGAGGGAGCAGATTCTGCAGGTCCGCAAGAAGGAGTTCATGGAACAGAAGATGCCGGAGATGTTCCGGCAGATGAGACTCTTGGGAATCAGTAAGGAGGAGGTCTGCAACCTTTTCGATAGCAATAACGTCTAAGAGACAGATATGATACACTTAAAAGACATCAACAAGACCTATCAGGGTGCCCAGCCGCTCCATGTGCTGAAAGGAATCTCCCTCGATATCCAGAAGGGAGAGTTCGTCAGTATCATGGGAGCATCGGGCTCCGGCAAGTCTACCTTATTGAATATATTAGGTATTCTTGACAACTACGACTCAGGCAGCTACGAGCTGAACGGTACTCTTATCTGGAACCTCTCCGAGTCGAAAGCGGCCGAGTATCGTAACCGTATGATTGGATTCATCTTCCAGTCGTTCAACCTGATCTCCTTCAAGACAGCAGTAGAGAATGTGGAGTTGCCGCTCTTCTATCAAGGGGTGTCGCGTAAGAAGCGGCACACCCTTGCGCTGGAATACCTGGAACGTCTGGGCTTACTGGACTGGGCAGAGCATTATCCCAACGAGTTGTCGGGTGGACAGAAACAGCGTGTCGCCATAGCGCGGGCACTCATCACTAAGCCGCAGATCATCCTTGCCGACGAACCGACAGGTGCGCTCGACTCCAAGACGAGTGTGGAGGTGATGCAGTTGCTCAAGCAGCTGAATGCCGACGAGGGAATGACACAGATTATCGTGACCCACGACCCTCATGTGGGCGCACAGACGAACCGCATCATCAGAATCAAAGATGGAGTTATTGAAGGAGATATGGCAGACAGCGCAGCGCAATAAGTTGCGTACCGGACTGACGGGCTTTGCGGTGGCATGGGGCATCTTCATGCTCATCGTACTGTTGGGGGCAGGTAACGGACTCATCAATGCGAACCTGCAGCAGAGCGAGCGTTTCCTCTCTAACTCGATGGTCGTGTTCGGTGGTCAGACGACCAAGCCGTACCAGGGTATGAAGGAGGGTCGTTACATCAGTCTGCAGACCAGGGACGTGGAAGCGACCGATACGGAGTTCAAGGAGAATATCGACGAGGTGGGAGCACGCTACAGCATCTCTGCCACCATCTCCTACAACCAGGAGTACCTCAGTACGACGGTCCTTGGTGTCTATCCTAACCATCCGAAGATTGACAAGATGGAAATGCTGGATGGGCGGTTTATCAACGACATCGACCAGCAGGGAAAGCGTAAGGTGCTGGTGCTGAGCAATAAGCAGGCGAAGGAGCTGAATCCCAAAGACTATCGCTCTTTGCTGGGACAATATGTGAAAGTGAATAACTTCATGTTCCAGGTAGTAGGCATCTATAAGGATGATGAGGATGAGCAGGCAACGGCTTTCTCTGCTTACTCAGCCATCAAGAGCATCTATGGTGCCAATACGGATGACGCGGGAAATATAGAGTTTACCTTCCATGGACTGAATACGGAGAAGGCAAACGAGGACTTTGAGGAGGGCTACCGCCGTCGTATCAATGCCAATCATCAGGTGCACCCTGAGGATGAGAGTGCTGTCTGGCTGTGGAACCGCTATACGCAGAACCTCCAGATGCAGCAGGGTATCGGTATTATCCGGACGGCATTGTGGATCGTGGGATTATTCACCTTGCTGAGCGGTATCGTGGGTGTGTCGAATATCATGCTGATAACGGTCAAGGAACGTACCCATGAGTTCGGCATCCGCAAGGCAATCGGTGCCAAGCCGTGGAGCATCCTCCGCCTGATCATCGTGGAGAGTGTCATCATCACCACCTTCTTTGGATATATAGGAATGGTATTGGGCGTTTGTGCCAATGAGTATATGGATGCGACAGTAGGACATGACACCATTGACACAGGACTCTTCAAGGCGACGATGTTCCTGAACCCTACCGTTGGACTCGATGTGTGCTTCGAGGCGACCATGGTCATGGTCATCGCAGGAACCATCGCAGGACTCATCCCAGCCTATAAAGCATCACGAATCCGCCCCATCGAGGCATTAAGAGCAGACTGATTATGAGAGTAGATTTAGACAGTTACAGAGAAATACTGGATACGTTGACTCGTAATAAGTCACGTTCCTTCCTCACAGGCTTCGGTGTGTTCTGGGGTGTCTTCATGCTCATCGCCCTGATAGGTGGCGGGCAGGGACTGAAGGAGATGCTGCAAAGTAACTTTGAGGGCTTTGCCACGAATACGGTCATGATATGGTCGCAGCAGACGACGAAGCCCTATAAGGGTTTCCGCAAGGGACGCTGGTGGACCATGGACGAGAAAGATATCGACCGCCTGCGCCAGCGTGTGCCGGAGTTGGATGTGGTAGCACCTATCCTGTTCTCGCCTTGGGGGAAAAGCAATACCGCCTATTATGGAGAGCAGCGTACGATACCACGCATACAGGGTGTCACACCGGAGTATGCCGATGTGGTTGCTCCCAAGATGTACTATGGTCGGTTCATTAACAAGGTGGACATCCTGGAGCACAGGAAGGTCTGCGTGTTGGGTAAGAAAATCTACAAGGACCTCTTCAAGGAGGGTGGTGACCCTTGTGGCAAGAGCATCCGTGTGGACTCCACCTATTATGAGGTCATCGGTGTGGATTATAATTCGGCGGGCATCAATTTCAACGGTCGTGCCGAGGAGAAGATCACATTGCCGCTGACACTGGTGCAACAGACCTATAACAGGGGGACGGAGATAGACCTCATCGCCGCTACTGGTCGTCCGGGTACCGTGATGAGTAAGCTGTCACCCCGTATTCGTGAGACCATCGCCAGAGCCCATTATGTGGACCCGACGGATGAGCAGGGTGCCATGGTGTTCAATACGGAGGTACTCTTCCAGATGCTTGACAATCTCTTCAAGGGTGTCAACTTCCTGATCTGGCTGGTAGGACTCGGAACACTTCTCGCAGGAGCCATCGGCGTGTCGAACATCATGATGGTGACAGTACGTGAACGGACGACGGAGATAGGTATCCGTCGTGCTATTGGAGCCACTCCCAGGATGATCTTGTCACAGATTATCTCTGAGAGTATGGTATTGACCTTGGTGGCTGGTATGAGTGGAATCCTCTTTGCCGTCCTTATATTACAGATGTTAGAGTTAGGCAATACAGAGGACGGCATCTTGAAGGCACACTTCCAGGTCGGCTTCTGGACAGCCATTGTCGCAGCCCTGATGGTGAGTCTGATGGGTGTGCTGGCAGGACTTGCCCCAGCGGCACGTGCCATGAGTATCAAACCCGTTGATGCCATGCGGGATGAATAATGAACCCTCGAATCTCGAAATGTCGAAATCTCGAATATCGAAACAACGAAACAACGAAAAAAAACAAACAATATGAAAAAGTACAAGAAACTGATTATCGCAACCATCATTGCTTTGATCTTCATCGGAACCTTCGTGTTCCTGTGGCAGAAGTCACAACCCAAAGAGATCGTGTATAACGAGTTCACTCCTGAGATGAACGAGGTGAAGAAAACAACTATTATCACAGGTAAGATAGAACCTCGTAATGAGGTGAATATCAAACCGCAGATTGGGGGTATCATCACGCAGTTGATGAAAGAGCCCGGTGATTATGTACAAGCAGGTGAGGTCATTGCCAAGGTGAAGGTAATTCCTGATATGGCTCAACTGTCCTCTGCTGAAAGCCGTGTGCGTCTTGCTGACTTGAATCTACAGCAGGCGAAGATCGACTATGAGCGTGAGAAGAATCTCTATGAGCAGAAACTCGTTTCTGCGGACGAGTATGACAAAGTCGCCCAGAAGTTGAGACAGGCAAAGGAGGAGTTGCTCGCCTCTGAGGATGCGTTGCAGGTAGTGCGTGACGGTGTGTCGAAGTCGAATGCCAATGCGTCAAGTACTCTTATCCGTTCCACCATCAGTGGTGTGATTCTCGATGTCCCAGTGAAGGTGGGTAACTCCGTGATCAATACCAATACGTTCAATGAGGGTACGACGATTGCCACTGTGGCAAACATGAACGACCTTATCTTCCGTGGTAATATTGATGAGACGGAGGTGGGACGACTCTATAACGGTATACCCATGAAGATTACCATTGGTGCCTTGCAGGACTTGAAGTTTGATGCCTCTCTGGAGTATATCTCCCCCAAGGCTGTGGAGAACAACGGTGCCAACCAGTTTGAGATCAAGGCGGCTGTCAAGGTGGCGAAGGATGACAAGATCCGTTCAGGCTATTCTGCCAATGCGGAGATCGTGCTTGCTCAGGTAAAGAAGGCATTGACGATTCCTGAGAGTGCCATCGAGTTCTCTGGTGATTCCACCTTTGTCTATCTGATTAAGGTAGAGGGTACTAAGAGATCCTATGAGCGTCATCAGATAACTACAGGTTTGAGTGACGGCGTGAATATCGAGGTGAAGAAAGGACTGACCACTAAGGATAAGGTACGTGGTCCGCAGATTGTAGCAGAAACGAAGGAGGAATAAACAATGAGGAATATTCTATCAAATACTATAGTTCCTATAGTCACTATAGTTACTATAATTACTATCATTTCTATCCCCCAGCCTGCCTCAGCCCAGAGTCAATGGACGTTGCGCCAGTGTACGGAGTATGCTGTCAGTCATAATCTGACGGTCAAACAGAAAGATAATGCCCGTCGGAAACAAGAGTTGCAACTCTCGACGGCAAAGAATAGCCGGCTACCAGACTTGGACGCGAGTGTAGGGGAGTCCTTTTCTTTCGGACGTGGCTTGACGATGGACAATACCTATACCAATCGCAGTACCAGTAGTACGACTTTCGGACTGAGTACCTCTGTACCTCTCTTTACTGGTTTTGAGATTCCCAACACCATCAAACTCAACCAACTGAAGTTAGAGGCGGCAACGGAAGATCTGGAGAAAGCAAAGAATGACATCCGTATGCAGGTGGCTAAGGCTTATGTGCAGATTCTCTATGACATGGAACTTGCTGATGTGGCTTGGCGACAGGTTTCCATCGACTCGATGCAGGTGGCTCGTCTGACGGCTTTCGTACACAATGGTAAGGCGAGTGAGGCTGAGTTGTCGCAGCAAAAGGCGACACAGGCGCAGAGCAGATTGACAGCGACACAGGCAGATAACAACCTGCAGTTGGCATTACTGGCACTAAGTCAGTTATTGGAACTGCCCACTCCTGATGGTTTCTCCGTGGTACGCCCGGAAACTCCTTTCAGTGCATTGGTGCTCCCCAGTCCTGAGATCGTCTTTTCAGAGGCGATGGCTTTTAAACCTGAAGTCAAAGCGGAGCAACTGAGACTGAATGCTGCGGAGAAGAATATCAAGATTGCCCAGTCGGATCGCTATCCTTTCCTGTCGCTGAGTGGTGGCTTACAGACCAACTATTACAAGACGAGTGGTCTTGAGGCGGAGAGTTTCTCCAGCCAGTTGAAGAATAACTTCTCACAGTATATCGGACTGAACCTGAGCATTCCTATCTTCAACCGTTTCGCTACTCGTAATAATATCCGTTCTGCACGGATTGACCGTGAGAACCAGCAGTTGCAACTCGAAAATGTGAAGAAAACGCTCTATAAGGAAATACAGCAAGTCTATTACAATGCCATTGCCGCCCAGGCGAAATATGAGAGCAGTGAGGCAGCCCGCCAGTCGGGAGCTGACGCTTTCCGTCTTGCCCAGGCGAAGTATGAGAACGGCAAGGCAACGATTACGGAGTTCAACGAGGCAAAGAACCGTTACCTGAAAGCCGAGAGTGATCTGGTACAGGCTCGTTATGAATACCTTTATCAGACAACGTTGTTGGATTTCTATCGGGGTAGGGAATTGAACTTTTAGTTTTATATAAACACACTCTTGATGATTAAAAAGGAAAGCGGAGCGCTGTGATAGCGTTCCGCTTTATTGTTATTTGATAGTCACTTTTACCTGCTATTTCTTGCCGTGCAATTATAAGGCTTGTCCGACAGGATTGCCTGTAGGATTGTGGGTGTTGGTTTTCAGCCATTCGCACCAGCCGGTAATCATGCTGAAGTCAGTAAACTCGTAAGCCTTTGAGATGGTATAGTCCCAAACAGTCTTCGCGGCAAAGTTGGTCTTGTCAGTGATGACAACGGAAAGGGTGTACTCCTCCATCGGGGCTTCTTCGTTTTGGTACACACCCAAGCGCTCAATGAGAGTCGCGTTGAAGGCAGTCTTCAACTCGGCAGCAATATCCTTCAGTTGTGCGTCATTAGTAGCCTCTGCCACCTTGTTCGCATAGTCGAGAGCATCGTAGAAAGGATAAGTGAGAGTCGCCTTGTAGGTTTTGTCTACCGCTTTGTCAAGAGCCTCTTTCTGCGAGGGGTAGAGTTCGATGAGACGCTTGCAGAGTTTAGCAAAAACCGGATTGAGTTTGTCGAATTCAGATGTCTTTATCAGATTGAGGTCACCGTTGAGTTTAGTGCCGTCTCTTAATGTATAGATTCGAGGAAGGTCCGGCTTGATGCGCTCAAACATCTGCTTGGTTGCTTTCTCAAAGTCAGCATTATCTTGAAGTCCCCGAATCATTTCTATAATAGAGGAACCATCGCTGGCTAACGCATGCATGCTGGTGATGAGATAGTCAGCATTGTCGTAGACATCGTCCAGAATCTCCATATTGCCCATGAGGCAGTTGTGAAAGAAGATAGCCTTGAAGTGAGGAATCTCCGACGACTCAATACCTTCGCAGAACTCATACACGTCCATCGCCTCCTGACCGGCAATGGTAGGAATCCACTCGTCATAGAGTATGCCTCGACGACTTTGAGGAGTTTCTTTCTTGCGCCAGTCCTTGGGATAGTCGATGTTTTCATCGAAACCGCCACCGTGACCATAGAGCAAAAGGACATAGTTCTCAGCGGGCATGTCCTCCTTTACCGTATTGATGGCATAAGCCAGTGATGCCGGGTCGTAGAGTTCAAAGTCTTCAAGCCCCACAGCATCCTTGGAAATCTGTTTCAGGTCAGTATCCTTGGTAAGTTCAAAGAATACGACATCACCTGGCTGGGCATATTTACCAGTGAAGGTGCGTTCCTTCACTATGTTGCCGTTCTCGTCCTTTTTTTCTGTGAATTCTTTGCCATACTTGTAAAAGAAGGCAACGCGCACACTGCCGTCCTTCATCAGTGGCAAGCATTTTTCCCAGGCGTATTCCATAATATCGTCCATCTTCCCACCGGCATTGCCATAGACAAGAACAGAGTAACGAGCCTTATTCTGGGAAGCAGGATCCGGTTCGTCTGTGCTATTTTCAGACTTGCTGCATGAGGTAAGGGCTATTGCCGTCCATGCAACAAGCATGAGAATTGTTTTACAGAGTAGTTTCATTTCTTGATCGTTTTTTTGTTGCCGTGTATGTAGAGTCCTTTGCCCGTGGGCTCACCCGATAGCCTACGTCCGTTCAGCGTGTACCAGTTGTTGTCCAAAGTGGTTTGTTTAATTGTTGACTCTTGAATCCCTGTTGTCAGTTTAGAGATTTTGAAATTGTCAGCATAAAGGTTGACTTCGGCAGTGGAAGTTGGTTTAGTAACTATCTTAAGACCAAAAGTCAGTTTGCCAGTAGTGGCAAGTGTCGTCGTTACGGAAATAATATTGGCGGTTCCCCATTCAGAGTTAACTGTTGCCAATTCCGTGTCGTCATTGGCGAAGAGGTAGATTCCGTCATAGTCGGTATGTATCACAGCACTGATAGTGTAAGTCCCAGCAGGCATGTTCTCCTTTGACTGATAGATGATGTTGCCGGCAGACAAGTTGTTGGCATGCTCAGCCCACCCCTTAAGGGCGTAGCCGTTAGCCATGGCAGAATACCAGTCATTCTTCATAGGCCAAGGACCATCACTCCATCCGTCATAGTTGATAGTCCAACCCGTATCGTTGCCATTTTCAAAGTCCATATTAGAAAACTGGTCGGTAACATCTGTCTGTTGGGTGTCGTCATCGCTGCTGCTCAAGAAAGTCTTCATAGTCATGAGTGCATCATTACTGATGAGAGTATGTTTGGCGCTCTTCCATGTCAACTCCCAGAAACCACGTTTGTCCCATGAGTCCATCACTCGGTTGTTACCACTTTCGTCAGCACCGTTACCACACTCTTCTGGTTGCCAGTAGTACAATCCTGTCACATGGTCATACTTTTGGAGTGTGGCTATGAGGTCTTTCAGGAATTTTGCCTGCCCGTCAGGGGTATATGCCCAGATGGAACTGGTGTCGAGTTCTCCTGTCTTAACCGTAATAGATGTATTATGATAACCCGATTCCACGATATGTATCTCCTTGGACGGGAAATTAGTCTGGAGCGTATTCAAAGTGGCATTCAGCTCGGTTAGGGTTTGATGCCAGAGAGGATAATAACTCAGTCCGATAATATCATAGTCGGTGAATCCTGCCTGCTCCACCCATGTATAGAAGTTCTTACACTGGATGGCGCTGGCTGTCCGTTCGCAATGCAATACTATTTTTGCCTTAGAACATTTAGATTCCCTCACACCCTCGGCAGCCGCTTTCAGTAAAGTGGCAAATCGTGTAATTTGGTTAGAGTAGGTACTATACGAACCACTGGTCGAGAAAAAATTAGTTCCTTTATTCTTTCCAGAGGCATTATCCCATAGCATACCATAACTAACCTCATTGCCGATTTGTATGAAGTCTGGTGTGGCGCCATAGGTTACTAGTTCGTTCAGCACTTCAGTAGTGTAACTTTTGACTTTGGCAGCGAGTGTTGCTGTGGCAGTGCTTTTGTCATATCCCCATGCGGCAGGAATCCATTGTTGCGATACGTCAGTCCAGGTGTCGCTATAGAAGATGTCAAGAAGGAAATTCATGCCAGCGTCTTTGATACGCTTTCCAAGTTTCTTCACGTAGTTCAGGTCTTGACAGGTAGCAACCATGTCGTCTTGAGATGGGTCTGCCAATAGACGGACACGAACGGAGTTCCATCCTGCCACGTCATGCATAAAAGTGATCATGCCGTCACTGTATTTTGTGTTTATCACATTGCCGTCAGCGTCTAACCATTGGTCTCCGGCAGTTTCGTAGGCAGGAACCAAACTTAGGTCACCGCCCACGTATTTCTGTGCATTAGCCGTCAGTGCCAGCAGGGTAAATAATGATAGTAGTAAATGTTTCTTCATGAGTTCGTTATTGTTGTGTTTCGGTTTACTTATGTCTGTTTCTCCGTTGCTCACGGTATTTGGCTTTCTGCCGTGCAGAGCCGCTACCGTGAGCACCAGTGATGTATTTCTTCTTCTTCGCCTTGGTCTTTATCTTGTCGTCCTCCTTGCGGGGACCACCGCCACGACCAAACGAGATGCCATTCTCCAGTATCGACTGGAAATCGTCTTCCTTACTCATAATTCTTTATATAGTTGCTATAGTACCTATAGTTCCTATAGTATTAATGATGGAATAAGCGTACACCAGTGAATGCCATGGCGATGCCGTATTTGTCGCACGACATGATGACATGGTCGTCACGGACGGAGCCACCAGCCTGGGCAATGAACTCCACACCACTCTTATGGGCACGCTCGATATTGTCGCCGAAGGGGAAGAAAGCGTCAGAGCCGAGAGCCACCTTGGTATTCTTGGCAATCCACTCTTTCTTCTCAGCAAGGGTGAGTACCTCCGGCTGCTCCGTGAAGAACTGCTGCCATGCACCGTCACGCAGTACGTCGTCATGCTCGTCCTCAGAGATATACACGTCGATGGTGTTGTCACGGTCAGCACGGCGGATGCCCTCCTTGAAAGGCAGTGCCATCACTTTCGGGTGCTGGCGTAGCCACCAGATATCTGCTTTGTTACCGGCAAGACGGGTACAGTGGATGCGGCTCTGCTGTCCGGCACCGATACCGATAGCCTGTCCGTCCTTCACATAGCATACGGAGTTCGACTGGGTGTACTTCAATGTGATAAGGGCGATGATAAGGTCGCGCTTTGCCTCGGCAGTGAAGGTCTTGTTCTGCGTGGGGATGTTCTCGAAGAGTGCGGGGTCGTCGAGTTTGATCTCGTTACGTCCCTGTTCGAAGGTGATGCCATAGACCTGCTTACGCTCGATGGGCTCTGGCTGGTAGTCCGGGTCTATCTTAATGACGTTATAAGTACCCTTGCGCTTGTCTTTCAGGATCTCGATAGCCTCGGCGGTATAGTCGGGGGCAATGACACCGTCAGACACCTCACGCTTCAGGATCTTTGCCGTTGTGGCATCACAGGTGTCGGAGAGTGCCACGAAGTCACCGTATGACGACATACGGTCGGCACCACGGGCTCTGGCATAGGCACAGGCGATGGGGGAGTCGTCGAGTCCCTGGATGTCATCAACGAAATAGACGTGCTTCAGGGTGTCGCTCAGTGGCAGTCCGACGGCAGCACCGGCAGGACTGACATGCTTGAACGAGGCAGCGGCGGGCAGTCCGGTGGCTGCTTTCAACTCTTTCACCAGTTGCCATGCGTTGAAGGCATCGAGGAAGTTGATATATCCTGGACGACCGTTAATCACTTCAATGGGTAACTCTCCTTCCGTCATGAAGATACGTGAAGGCTTTTGATTCGGATTACATCCGTACTTCAGCTGTAGTTCTTTCATATTAATACTATTTGTTTCTGGGTACAAAGGTACGAATAAGTGAGAAGAAAACCAAATCTTATTTGGGTTTTCTCGAACGGGAGTACCTTCGACGTTAGTCAAAGACGAATAAGTGAGAAGAAAACCAAATCTTATTTGGGTTTTCTCGAACGAGAGCAATTTAACTATAGTTTTTCCTCTGAATCTTTTGCACTTTGAAAAATTATTTCTATCTTTGCCAAAGAAATGTTAGATCGACAGGAATGTATTGATAGGATTGGAGCGAATGCTGATTATATTATAAGTCAGTTTGATGTTAGCACTCTCCGTTTGTTTGGCTCTCTTGCTCGAAATCAGCAAAAAGAGTCAAGTGATGTGGATGTGTTCGTAGAGATGCCGCCAGACATGTTCCAATTGATAGGTTTAAAACAATACCTGGAAGAATTGCTTGGTTGTCATGTCGATGTCATACGTGCCCATCGGAACATGGATGCTTTCCTAAAAGACCAGATAGAGAGAGATGGAATCTATATCATTAGAGAATCTTCCCATAATATGGCATACGCTTGAAAAGATCGAGGTAGCTATCAATAGATTACAAGAACGTACAGAGGCTATTAAGTCTGTAGATGATTTCTTGATATCCCCATCAGGTATGGAGAAACTTGATGCGGCTTGTATGGTGCTTATCGCTATAGGAGAGTCCATTAAGAATTTAGATAAGCTGACTGATGGGCATTTATTGCCCACTTACCCGTCTATACCATGGAAAAGGGTAATGGGGATGCGAGATGTTATTGCTCATCATTATTTCGATGTAGATGCAGATGTTGTCTTTTCTGTGATAACGAAGGATATTGCTTCTCTAAAAACAGCCATAATGTATTTTAAAGAGAAGCTATTGAGTGAATACAATGATGGTCAGAGATAGTTAGTAGACACAGCTACTTACGAATCCCAAATATAACCACGAAAATAAATACGACTGGCAGGTGATGCGTTCTGCCAGTCGTATTTGTTTTTGCGGTTCGTGAATTTCTTGTTACATTCCCAGTTGGTTCATGACCCCTTGAATATCCTCTGTGTCGAACTCACGAGAGAACTGCGTGTCGGTAGTCTCATCATACACACCCAGACTGCCTGCCAGAAGAGTTTGGTTAGCGTTGAACTTTACCACTTCTGTGGTTGGAATTATATATTGCTTTTTCATTGTCGTGTCCTCCTTGCTTTACTTAATGATCACCTTCTTTCCATTCATGATGTACAAGCCCTTTGTGGGATTCTGTACCTGACGACCGTTGAGGTCATAGTAAGTCGCATCCTTCTGCGTGTTGTCACGTACGGACTTGATGGCTGTCACATTGTCGAAGGCATAGAAGTCACGTGATCCGGCAGCAATGGTGATGTATGCCTTGTTAGCCGCCAGCGTACCTGTGTATTTATAGAAACCAACACCTGAAGTGCCATTACCCAATACATAAGTGTTCGCAGGGGCAGCCATTGCTACGTCCGTCCCTATGAGCTCGTTGGCAGAGAAGTCTGCTGTAGCTTCATCGGTGGTGCTGGTCAGTGTGATGGTGGCAGCAGTGCTCTTGAGGATCACTGCCTGTCCTGCCTTGATGTTCTTGTCTGCAACCGCTGTCAAGGTCAGTTTGTCACCTGCGGCGGTGGCGATATAGACAGTAGTATTGGCATCAGCCACACGATTGACATTGCTCTTGTAGTAAGTAGCCCAGTTGTTGGAGCCTACTTTGTTCGCTGCGATGCTAACCGTCTTTTTGGTCAAGTAACCGCCTGTGCCAGTATGGGCTTTATCCTTATTGTCTTCCGCTGCGCCAGTTGATACAGTGCCATCTTCGCCGACTATTCCATTACTCTCCCAAAACATATAACCACTTTCGGTCACGCTGTTCGTATCCCATTTATCACCCACGATAATCGTTTTCAAATTAGTGCAATCAAAGAACATCTCACCCATATCTGTCACTTTCGAAGTGTCAAAATTACTGAGGTCGAGGGCTGACAATGCGCTATTACCATTAAACATCATGTGCATAGTCGTAGCTTCACTGGTGTCAAGGTTCTCAAGTCCTTCTATAGTAGTAATTTTGGAGCAATAAAGAAACCATGCGTTAAACGAGGTAGGCTTTACAGAAGAAAAGGAACTCTCGAACACTACCTTGGTGGCATTCTGTACTTTCAAGTACCATGCTGGTGCCGCATTATCTGGCGAGTTCGTCACATCCGTCCCACTCCATACTTTAGTAACTGTCACAGCAGTTCCTGCTTCGTTAGTCCATGAGCCACCCTCTGTGGGCACAGTGCCATAAGAGAAATAAAGCGTTGTATTGGTTTCATCCCAAACAACAAACGCATCGTCAGCCTTGACACCTGTTGCCATGGCGAACAGGGCTGATACTACGAGTAAAAGTTTTGTTTTCATAAGCAATAATGTTTTTTAATTGTTTTATTAATGGTTATATCGTTTTATACATGCTTTCTGTCACTGCGTTCCAAAACACGTTGCAAATGTACAAAGATTTTGGTTAATAACCGTTACCCCCCCTTAAAGTATGTTAACGAAACCCATCTTTTTGCAGGGGCTGTCATGAAACATTTTGACAAAGTGCCTCTGTAGAATCGCGTAAAATCCATCAAGTCCTCAATTGGTCTCAAATTCGTGAAATACGAGGCGTTATCGTAACACGTTGTGCGTCAGACAATTAACGTCGTATACCCCGGTTTTACCCCTTGAAAAGACCCCAAAATCGACCGAAAAACGCTGTTTTTAGTGCTTTTTTCCACTGATTTAGGACGTACCTTCGGGGGAGGAAGTCGGCACCTTCGGGGTCGGAAGGTGCCGACAAACCCCTCCGAAGGTGCCTTCAAACTCCGAAACACCCCGTTTTACCCCTCGAAGATGCCGTCGGAAATCCTAGAAGGTGCAAAAAACTATACAAGAATTTCGACAAGTTTTCTTGACAAAATACTTTTTTCTCCCATTTCCGGCAGACACGCTTTCCCGTCAGAAACGCCCGCAGAAATTAATCTGCCGCAAAAACAATGGATTTAGAAGAATTATGCGTACCTTTGCAGGCGATTAAGGAAACCATCTTCATCAGAGGGATTGATATGCAGACGAAAAACTATATTACGATGTTGGGAACTGGTAACGCACTGGTGACCCGATGTTATAACACTTGCTTTACGTTACATAGTATGGGTGGGGCGTTGATGCTGGTGGATGCCGGTGGCGGCAATGGTATACTCACACAGCTGGAGCGTGCCGGGATACAGCGTGAGGATATCACAGACCTGTTCGTCACGCACGCTCATACCGACCACCTTCTGGGGTGTATCTGGATGATGCGCATGGCACTGCAGTTCCATCGTCCCCTTCGGGTCTGGAGTCACCGGAAAGTACTTGACCTCCTGACAGGGATATGTCGTCAGATATTACCCAAGAAAAACACGGATGGGATTGGTAGTATCGTGACCATGCACTGTCTGGAGGATGGTGATACCTTCGAGGTGGGTGATATGCATTTGCAGTGTTTCGACATACAGTCTACCAAAGAGCGGCAGTTCGGCTTCTTAGCATTATTACCCGATGGTCAGCGTTTATGTTGCCTCGGTGATGAGCCTTTCAGTCCGCAGTGCCAGCAGTATGCGGAGAATGCAGACTGGCTGATGAGTGAGGCTTTCTGCCTCTATGACGACCGTGATCGCTTCAAGCCCTATGAGAAGAATCACAGCACGGCACTCGATGCGGCACGTCTTGCCGAGCGTCTGCATGTCAGGAACCTGATACTCTACCATACAGAGGATCAGACCCTCGAGACCCGTCGTGAGCGATACACCGCAGAGGCTCTGTCGGCATTCAGCGGCAGCGTCTTTGTTCCGGAAGACCTGGAACAGATTATATTATCAATGTAAAACAAAGGAATGATGGAGAAGAAAAGACACGCATTACGCAAACTGCTGGAGGCAGTGGAGAAGGAACTGCTGCACAAGCCGAACAGGAAGACGCTCGACCGCTTGTCGCTATTGGCAGGCTATCAGGACTGGGACTCGTTCCAGAATGCACTGCATGGTGACGACGACGGGGAGTCGAACTATGAGGTAGGAGAGAAACCAGGGAAATAAAAAAGAGACATCCGTTGTGATGTCTCTTTTTTATGCTGTGCGGGTCGGTGGATTACTCACCCACGTTGTGGCGCTTCTCCTTGATACGGGCAGCCTTACCTGTGAGATTGCGCAGATAGTAAAGCTTAGCGCGACGAACCTTACCAACCTTGTTCACCTCAATGCTGTCGATGTTTGGAGACTCAAGGGGGAAGATACGCTCTACACCAATGGTACCAGACATCTTGCGAACAGTGAAGCGCTTCTTCTCTCCATGACCGCAGATCTTAATGACAACGCCACGGTAGAGCTGGATACGCTCTTTAGAACCCTCGATAATTTTGTAAGCGACAGTGATGGTGTCACCAGCCTTGAACTCTGGGAACTTCTTGCCGGTTGCAAATGCTTCTTCAGCAACTTTAATTAAATCCATTGTATCCTTTAAATTAAATTGTTGTATCGTTCCTACGCAACATAACAGGCAACACGTGACTTCCTGCCAGCGATTACGCGGAAAGCGGGTGCAAAGGTACTGCTTTTTCTTGAATCTCACAATAAAAAAGGTGTTTTTTTTGTTTTTCTCCCCTTTTTTCGTATTTTTGTAGCCGTAAAGTCAATGTAAATGAAAAGGAAAATGGTTCTCTGCATCGTCATGGCAATGGGGCTGCCTGCCGCACGCATTACTCGAAATAGAACGAGAGCATGATCATCTTGGACTGGGCACTGCTGACACTGCCGGCATAGGCACGCTTGTTGGTGTCTTTCAGCTCATTGATATGATTGGTGTCAAGACTGTTGCCTAAGCCATAGCAGAACTTCAACTCGGGGATGAGCTTGAAGAATGGTAAGTAGAAGTCACAGCCAAGTCCTACCTCCACCATCGTCGAGAAGCGTTTCAGAGCGACATAGTCCTCGCCACCACCGGTAAGGTTGATGGTGCCGCTGATACCTGCGGAGATGAAAGGACGGTAGTTGTTGAAACGGGGGGCACTGAACTTGATGTTCAGGGGCATTGCGACATACGTGTTCTTCAGGTCCTGGGTTACCTTACGCGGCTGACCGTCCTCATTCAGATCCCGCATATTAATGAAGGTGAGGTGCTTGGCACCGAAATGCATGGTGGGGGAGAAGCGCAAGGCAATGTTGTCGTGCAGACGCAACTCACCAAGCACACCGACGGAAAAGCCAGCGTTCCATTTGTCGGCATCTGCCATGATGAGGTGCTCACTGGCATTGCCTTCCTCATCGACAAGGACCTGTGGACCTACATTCTCAAACTCAATATCTTGCAGATGGGTACCTACCACAATACCGAAATGCAAGGAGCGCAGGTCGATATAGGGCTTGTGCTGCACACGGCGTTGTTGTGCCTGTGCGGAAAGTATGCTGACAAGCAATAACGCCAGGAGAAGGATTCGTTTCTTTTTCACATTAAAAATAACGCAGCAGGAGGGTCTTTTATTATTTCGACATCGTATAAATTATAAAAATAGTCTACCTAAAGTTAGGTATATATCGAAAAATATTCCTATCTTTGCATCACAAATAGTAAGTAATTAGTATTAACAATTTAAATATTAAAGATTATGGCATACGTAATTGGTGACGACTGCATCGCATGTGGAACATGTATCGATGAGTGCCCAGCAGGAGCTATCTCTGAGGGCGATAAGTATTCTATCAACCCCGATGTCTGCACAGAGTGCGGTACATGTGCTGACGTTTGTCCGTCAGAGGCTATCAGCCTTCCGGCATAAGTCACGAAAAAGTTGAACAGAAACATAGGGCTTTCCGAAAGGAAAGCCTTTTTTATTTCTCGTCAGGAAGGGTCATCACGAAGCGGGCTCCTCCCTGATAGGTGGTGTCCAGACGGATGTCACCACCTAAGCGGCGGGCAATACTGCGAGCCACACTCAGTCCGATACCGGTTCCCTCGTAGTAGTTGTCGAGCTGGAAGAACTCTTCGAAGATATGCTCTGCCTCGTAGGGAGGTATTCCTATACCTGTATCGGTAACCGTATATACGACCATCTGTGTGTTTCCGTCAATGGTGATGCGTAATTCCGCACTGCCTTCCTTTGTGAACTTTGCGGCATTGTTCAGCAGCAGTGCTAAGGCACGGGAGGCTGAGTAGGAATTGGTGCGTATCATCTTGTCAGCAGACGGGTCGAACTCCATATTGAAAGTGAGGTGCTTTGCCTTTGATATGTCAGAGATTTCCACCGCCTGTGCGGCAATCTGTACGGTAGTCACCTGGTCGACTCTGTCGATGACGCTCTTGCTATGCATGTCAGAGAGCTCCAGCATCTTGTTGACGAGTTCTGTGATGCGGTTTGTGTTTTGTGTCACACGCTCATTGATATCTGCACGCTCTTCCTCTGTCAGCTCCGCATTGGGGGCTGTCAGTATCTGTGTGAAACCGCTAAGCACATTGAGGGGAGTGCGTATCTCATGGGAAATCTGCTGGATGAAGTCGGTCTTCATGCGTGACGATTCCTCAGCACGGGCGTTGGCTTGTATCAGCTCTTTGTTCTTCTGTTTCAGCTCCTTGTTCTTGTCAGCCAGTTTTCTGGCACTGCGCAGACGCAGGAGTGTGATGATGATGAAGAAGATGAGGATGAGGAGAGCAGCTACAAGAAAAGCGATGTAGCGTTGGTTTTTAAGCATCGACTGCTGCTCGGAGATTTGTTTCTCCTTTTCTTGTGTCTCGTACATGATGGCGAGTTCTGCCGCATTATGGTGGAGCTCGTAATTGTAGACAGAGTCGACGGAGTCAACAATCCGCTCTGCCATCTTGAGTGCCTGCTCCTTGTTCCCTGATTTGATATAGGCTTTCAGGGATGGGTTGAGATATGACTTCAGGTAATACAGTGACAGAGGGATTCCCCATGACTTTACTACAGAGTCAACCTTTGGGCTCAGCTTAGCTAAATCCTCCCAGCGCTCAGCATTCTCCAGGTATTCGCTATGCTCGATGAGACCAGCGCTCGTCTTAGAATAATTGGTGCCGATAAATCGCTGGTATGCCTGATTGGCTTCTGCACGGCGGTCGGTCTTGACATAGACCAGTGCCTTATGGGTGTTGAGACCTGCGGTGTACTCCTCAGCGGTAGCGGCGGGGCACTCAGGAGATGCTGACATCCGGCTGATGGCTTCATCGGCTTGGGGGAGCCATTTCTCTGCTTCCTTGAACTGTTCGGTACTCGTGTAGGCATCAATGATGTTATAGGTAATCCTCGCCCAGGTATAAAGATTGTCGAATGTCGGGTTGGTGTTTACCAGTTGCTTCAGGGTGTTCCATGCCTGGACGAAGTTCTTTCTTGCATCTTGGTAATGCCCTAACTGCATCTGGCTGTAACCGATGTCGTGAAGCAGGATGGCTGACCAGTAATGCCCTTCCTGTGTGGTGTCCTTCTGGACAATAGTATAAGCTTCTGTCGCTGTTTTGACAGCTCCGTCCTGGTCGCCTTTTAAGGTAAGAATCGTTGAGAGTTGGTCTGATACGAAATAATAGAGTGACGGTCTCTCTTCCAGTAAGTCATCACTTGTGAGTGCTTTCTTGTAATAAAGTTCTGCGGTAAGCTCTTGTCCTAACTTGAAATGGATCTGTCCCCGATAAAAGTTTACCTTGTGTTCAGGAAGGAGGTGTTTGTCTTCAAGACTGTCTATCAGGCGGAGTGCACTGTCCATGTCCTCGTCAATGACTGACTGTATGATGGAGTCTTGTTTGCTCTGTGTCTTATTTTCAAAGGAAACTTGTTTGTCATGTGAGGTGCAGGCTGTCATCCCCATGATGGTGACGACTCCTGTTACTATAATGATGTTTTTCAGTTTCCTTAGATTCATGATTGTGGTTTAAAAGGGAGCGTAAGCCGAAACTTACGCTCCTTATTGTGGATTTGAATTATTTCAAAGCCTGGATCTCCAAAGCTGCTTTGTATTCTGGGTCGATCTGGAGGATCTTCCCAGCAAATGCTTTTGCACCGTCTACATTCTTGTTGATGTATGCGTTGAACATCAGGTAGTGGTAGGCGGTCTTCAGCATGGTATCCTGACCTTTGGTGCGGTCGGTGCGTGAACTCAGCAGTGAGGCAAGCTTCTCATAATAGGGTTTGGCAAGTGCCTTCTCCATGTTGTTGTCAAGCTTGTTGTTGAGGTTTGCACGCATGTAGGTAGAATATACCTCCTGAGTCGGGTACTTCTGGATGAGGGCTGCATAGACCTCGTCAGCCTTCTTGATCATCTCAGCCTTCTTGGCAGCATCTCCGGAAGCGTCACCATCTTTGGTGTAGATATTGGCAAGTCCTTCCTCGTCATCATAAGTCAGCTCTTTCTTGGCGGCAAGCATCTGCTTGTAATAGTCGGTAGCCTTCACGAAGTCCTTGTTCTTCAGATAAGCGTCAGAGAGTGTCTTCAGGATAGCCCATTTCTTAATCATAGAAGAGTCATTGACCAGTACAAGTGCCTTGTCATACTCGCTGAAGGCATTCTGCTGCTCACCCAGTGCGTCGTAGATCAAAGCTGAATAGTAGTGGTCGTACTCTGAGTACTTGGCACTGTCTGTCTCGTTGAAGTACTTGTGGATATATGCCTTTGCTGCATCGTAGTTCTTCAACTCGTAGTTGCTGAACATGGCAAGACGGGTGAAGGTGGCATTGCGGGGTTTGTCTTTCAGTCCCTGCTCGCAAGCTGCGAGAGCGTCCTCGAAGTGACCCTGGAAATAGCTGGCACGGGCAAACTCATTCAGGTAGCTCTTGTCCAACTCGGTGATGGGCACTTTCTTGAACTCATTGTATGCGCTCTTCTCATCACCGGCAATCATGAAGATATGTCCTTTAATAGCGTCAACATTCACCTCAGGGCAGTTAGCCTTCAAGTCGTCAAGCTTCTGGGCGGCACCTCTTGGGTCAATCTTACGGTATACCATGGCATATTTACGATAAGCCTCGGCGAGTTTCTTGTCGTAATAGATGGCATTGTCATAGTAAGAGGCTGCAAGACCACCGTCATCGGAAAGGGCTGCGATATCGCCTAACAGCACGTATGCAGGAGCACACTTGTTCTTGGAGGCTGTCAATGCGTGTTGTGCATATACACGGGCATTTGCTGTGTCGCCAGCCTCATAGAAAGCACGACCAAAGGCAAGCATCATCTCAGCATTCTTTCTGTTCTCCTTGTAATAAGGCTTCATCTGCTTGTCCAGGTCTGCCGGTTTGCTACTAATAATTTTCTTTACGGCATCAATGTCGGCCTTTGTACCGTCCTGTGCCATTACTGGAGAGCCGAATCCTATCATCAGCGCTCCCATTACGAGATATTTCATTGCTTTCATAATCCTTGTTTTTATTAAAGTTATACTTCTTGTTTCTAGTCTCTATCTTTATAGACGTGAAAACGTCCTTTTGGTTTATTCCTTATTGACAATAACCTGTCGGACATTCATGTTCGCTGAGCGTGGCAGCAGTCCAGAACGAAGGATGATCATTTGTCCCTTGGGTAATTGACAGTAATGTGCGAATGCCGTTGGCGTACCATTGCGGGTGTCATTCAGTAACGCATAGATAGTGCGGCGCAACGGATAGTTGCCATTATATAAATAGTATTGATAGGGCTTCCAACTGTTTGCCTTGGTGGCAGAGTCCAGTTTTGACACTCCCATCACTGTTATATTCTTCTTAAAGGTGACATTCGTTGTGTCACGTTTGTCATTCAGCCAGTTTGACCCGATGATGCCGAGGGAGTTCTTGTGGTTCTCCACATAGTCGATCACTGCAGCACTGGTCTTGACGGCTCCGATATTGGGGTTTGTAAACTCCTTTCCTCCGAGGATGGAGTCTACACACCAGCGTACCGTACTGGATAATGGATTGTCGAAAACGACATCAATAGTTCCCAACTTCGAGTCGGGGTAAATCTCGTTCCATTGTGTTATTTCTCCACGGAGCAGGCGTGCAAAGTCCTTGATGGTGATGCAACTGTCGGGATTGGTATTGTTAACGATGATGGAGAGACCATCATAGGCGATGGGTATCGCACGGGGCAGGAACTTCTGGTCCTGCAGGCTTTTCTTCTCTTTTGCCGTGAAGTCACGGGTGGTGAAGGCAAGCCATGTTTCCTGTTTCATTAATTTCTCGACGGCTTCCTGTTCATTAATGTATTCCACGCCTATGGTGTCCACACGCTGGCTGTTGAAATAGAAAAGCTCCTCATCGAGAATAGGATAGAAACTCTCATCTGCCACCAGTTTCTCTGCGGCTTTCAGATATGCTTCCTCCTTTTCAGGATTAGGCTTGCTCCCACAAGCGGGGAGCAAGCCTAATATAAGTGTTAATCCAACGAGTTTGTTGAATACGTTCTTTGTCATAGATTACTGAAGTCTGAAGGTTACGGGAACAGTGTACTTCACACGTACTGCTGAACCGTTCTGCTTACCAGGGATCCATTTAGGCATAGCTTTGAGCACACGTACAGCCTCTTTATCCAAAGAGGGGTCAACACCACGAACGACTTTCACGTCGGTGATAGAACCGTCGCGCTCTACCACGAAGGTACAAACGACACGACCTTGTACACCATTCTCTTCTGCTACAACAGGATACTTGATATTACTGCCAAGCCATGACATCAGGGCTCCCTGTCCACCAGGGAACGAAGGCATCTGCTCTACCACGTCGAAGACCTTGGTCTCCTCCACCTTCGGTGGCTCGGGTTCTGCAATAACCTCCTTGGCCTTGAGCACCTCACCAGCTGTCTCATCGTTACCTTCTACGTTGAAGGCACCAATAGCGGTATTGGTCTCTTGCAGTTCTTCCTGTGATTTCATCTCCTGTTCTTCCTTCACCTCATTATCCTTCTTAATCTCAGGAACGGTGAATGCTACAGAGCTTTTTACACGCTCGACCTCAATCTTCTCCACTTCCGGCTCATCTTTCTTCTCTACCTTTGCCTCTTTCTTCTCGGCAAGGCTCTGGAGCTCTACATCTGCCTCAATGGCTGCATTCTGTGATGCAATGTAGTTCTCAATAGAAACCTTTGCGATGACGATGGCAGCAATGATAGCGAAACCAATGAACATCGTGATAAGTGCCTTCAGGTTGCGGACACCGGTATTCTTGCGCAGTTGATAAGCTCCGTATGCTTGGTTCTTACCTTCGAATACGAGGTCGACCCAGCCATTGTCTATAAGATCTATTTTTGCCATAGTTCTTTCTACATTTTAGGGGTTAATCACTTGACACCTGCCTTCTGGATGAGCGCCTTGTCTTCGTCACTCATCTTGTCGACATTGTCAATGACGTACTTATCAACATTGCTAATCAGCATCTCATCGAGGGCTGCCACCATGTTCTCGTAGGTCGCAGTGTTCAGAGGACGGATGATGACAGTCATCGTAGGAACTTTCTCACCATTGGGGAGTTCACCCTTCTTCAGTTTCTTGAGGGCTTCCTGATACTGCTCATCAGTCATCTTAGAGTTGTACTCATTCTTCTTGGCATCCAACTCCTTCTTTGCCATCTTAATCTTGGCAATAGGATTGATACCTTCCTCGGTGGTATGCTCATTGAGCACCTTCTCAATACCATCCTTACCATAGCTGGTCTCCTTCACACATGAGGGATCATCGTAATTGGGAAGACCGGCGATGTACCATACCTTGTCGTTAGAGCCAAGGTAAAGTGTGATGGTGTGAGAAGCCTTAGTCACCTGTTTCTGATCTTCATTCAGATTCTTCGTGTCATCGTTTGACGGCATGGTCAGCTGCATAGCCTGCGGCTTAGCCAATGTAGTACACAGCATGAAGAACGTGATCAGAAGCATCATCATGTCTACCATCGGCGTGAAGTTCACGCGGGTATCCATCTTCTTCTGTTTGGATAGATTCTTTTTTGCCATAATACTAGTCGTTTAAACGTTTAACATCGAGATTCGTAATGAGTTGGAAACGGTTCTCGTTCATGTCCTGTAGCTCTGACATCAACTTCTTAATAGATGCATAAGGAGTCTTGGAGTCGCACTTGATGGCGAGCTTGATGTCAGGATTAGCTTCGCGGGCCGCTGTGACCCACTCCTGGAATTCGCTCTTTCCTCCCTTGATACTGTCAAGTGGAAGACCGAGCTTCTGGACTTGTTCAGCCATCTTCTCAGGCTCAAGGCTGAGGTACGCTGCCATTTGCGCCATGCTGGCACCCACCATAGCATCTTCACGGAAGTGCTTAACCTGAGTGGGGTTGAGCTGAACACCGAACTTGTCGGTCATGATGTCCAGCATCGCCTGCATGTTGTTCTTGTTTTCCGTACCGCAGTAGACACGACCCTCTGGGGTTACCAGGATGTTCAGAACGTCCTGCTCTGGAATCTTCAGCTCTGACACAGAGTTAGGTGCAGTAACCTGTACCGGCTCTGGGGTCAGGAATGTTGAGGTCAACATGAAGAAACACAGAAGCAGTGTCATCACGTCTGACATAGGCGTCATGTCAATCCAGATGTCTTTTTTCTGTATCTTAATTTTAGCCATTCTCTCTAAACTGCTTTAGATGGTTAAAAATTAAGCCTCGTTGTGGTTAGAATCGTATGTAGCAGCGATGGTGAAACCAATCTCGTCGAGTGCGTAGGTCAACTTGTCGATCTTGTTAGAGAAGAAGTTGTAAACAACGGTAGCAACCCAAGAGGTCAAAATACCAGATGCTGTGTTCACAAGGGCCTCAGAAATACCGGCAGACAGAGCCATAGAGTCAGCACCACCACCAGCAGACAGAGCCTGGAATGATCCGATCATACCGAGCACGGTTCCGAACAGAGCGGTCAGGGTACCCAGAGATACGATGGTAGCAACCATAGGCATGTTCATCTGAAGAGTAGGCATCTCCAGCTGAGTAGCCTCCTCGTGAGCCTGCTGAATCTTAGCAATCTTAGCTGCCTTCTTCAGTGTGCTGTCTGTCTCAACGGTCTGATACATCTTGATAGAAGCCTTAACTACGTTAGCTACAGAACCCTGCATCTTGTCGCAGAGAGCGTCAGCCTCAGCAAACTTCTGAGCCTTGATGAGATCCTTAACCTGAGCAGTGAACTTAGCCAGATTGATCTTACCAGAAGCACTCTTAATAGCGAAATAACGCTCGATACCTAAGCAGATAACAGTGAAGAGCAGAGTCAGAATCAGACCTACTACGAAACCTCCTTTATACACTGTACCCAGCAGGTTTGCGGGGTGTCCGCTGCGGTCACCACCTATGAAGTTGTCGGGGTTACCCATTACGAAATACCATACACTGTAACCAGCGATAGCGCAAATCACGAGAATAATCCACGCAGCTTTAACACCTTGGAAGCCCGATTTCTTGGCTGGGGCTGCAGCCTTTTGTGTAGTTGCCATAATTTTAAAAAGTTTAAATTTTAGTTATTAAATAAATTGATTTATAATATATCTTTCTGATTTATTGAGTTTTGCCTTGCTTTAAGGCAGTGACGGTGCATTTTTGATACGCCTATCAATTGGCAAAGATAACAATTTGTACCGTTTAAACTCTCTATTTAAGAACTTTTAACTTGATTATTATCAATTTTTCAATGAAGCTGTTCCAGTACCTCCTTGATCCGGCGCATCGCCTCTATGATGTTCTCATCACTGGTGGCATAGCTCATGCGGAAGCATTCTGGATCGCCGAAAGCATCACCTCCCACTGTTGCCACGTGTCCTTTCTCCAAGAGGTAAAGGGCGAGGTCAGTAGAGTTGTTGATAGTTTTCTCACCATCACTCTTGCCGTAGAAACTGCTGCACTTGGGGAAGAGATAGAATGCTCCCTCGGGGATGTTGACCTCAAGACCGGGAATCTCCTTGGCAAGCTTGACAATCAAGTCACGACGGCGCTCGAAGGCTTTGCGCATCTCCTCCACACATTCCTGACTGGAGATATAGGCGAACTCAGCTGCTTTCTGGCTGACGGAGCAGGGTCCACTTGTATATTGTCCTTGTAATTTGTTGCAGCCTTTGACAATCCATTCAGGAGCGGCAATGTAGCCGATACGCCAGCCTGTCATGGCATACGCCTTGCTGACACCGTTGACAATGATGCTGCGCTCTTTCATTCCTTCGAATTGTGCAATACTCTCGTGCTTGCCGACATAATTGATATGCTCGTAGATTTCGTCAGCAAGGACGAACAGGTCGTCATGTCGCTTGATGACATTGGCAAGTCCTTCCAGCTCTTCCTTGCTGTAGACGCTGCCTGTCGGGTTGCTGGGTGAGCAGAGGATCAACAGACGGGTCTTGGGTGTAATGGCAGCCTCCAATTGTTCAGGTGTCATCTTGAAATTCTGCTCAAAACCGGCTTCAACGATGACCGGCTTTCCTCCTGCCAGAAGAACCATCTGCGGGTAGCTGACCCAATAGGGAGCGGGTATAATCACCTCGTCACCTGGGTTGATCAGTGCCATGACAGTATTGCATACACTTTGTTTGGCACCATTCGACACGAGGATCTCAGCAGGCAGATAGTGCAGGTGATTCTCCCGCTCTAATTTGCGTGCTATAGCCTGACGGAGGTCAGGGTATCCGGGAACGGGAGAATATCGGGAATAGTTCTCGTCAATAGCTAACTTTGCAGCTTGTTTAATATGATCGGGTGTATTGAAGTCCGGTTCACCGACGCTCATGTTGATGACATCGATGCCTTGTGCTTTCATTTCAGAACTTTTCTGTGACATTGCAAGCGTAGCAGAGGGTGCCAAGCGTTGTAAACGGTCAGATAATTGTGCCATATTGTTTTATAGTGTTTTGTATTTATCTGCAAAAGTAATCATTTTATTCTTTTAAAAGAAAGAAATATGTCTTTTTTTAACTAAAACAATGTAAAAAGCAACACTATTTCAGATGTAGTGTATGCCCCATGCGGTTTTTCTTCGTCTCCAAATAGCGTAAGTTATACGGATTGGGGGTTACCTCAATGGGTACGTTCTCTACAATTTCTAAGCCATAAGCCTCCAAACCTACACGTTTGACAGGGTTGTTGGTCAGCAAACGCATTTTGTGGACTCCCAGGTGGCGTAACATCTGAGCACCACAGCCATAGTCGCGTTCGTCAGGCTTGAATCCCAGATGGACATTGGCATCTACAGTGTCGAGTCCTTCCTCTTGCAGTTTATAGGCGGCAATTTTGTTCATAAGTCCAATGCCACGTCCTTCCTGTTGCATATAAATGACGATACCCTTTCCTTCTTTCTCGATGGCCTGCATCGCTTTATGCAACTGTTCTCCACAGTCGCATCGTTTAGAGCCAAGAACGTCACCGGTCATGCATGATGAGTGTACTCTTACCAAAATCGGCTCATCCTCTTTCCATTCTCCTTTGATGAGTGCGATGTGTTCCAAGCCGTTGCTCACTTGCCGGAAAGGGATGAGCTTGAAATGTCCGTATTCTGTAGGCATGTCTACCTCATCACCCACCTCGATAAGTGACTCTTTTTTGAGTCGGTATGCAATCAGGTCCTTGATGGTGATGATTTTCATCTGGTGCTCTTGGGCAAATTTCTGTAATTGCGGCATCCGTGCCATGGTGCCGTCATCATTCATGATTTCTATCAACGCACCAGCAGGGTAAAGTCCAGACAGCTTACAGAGGTCAATGGCTGCCTCTGTATGCCCACTGCGTCTCAGTACACCATTGTCCTGGGCGTAAAGTGGGTTTACATGCCCTGGTCGTCCGAATGTCTTGGGGGTCGACTCCGGGTCTGCGAGGGCACGGATGGTGGCTGCGCGGTCATGAGCGGAAACACCTGTTGTGCATCCCTCAATCTTATCTATTGTCACGGTAAAAGGTGTTCCCAGCAAAGATGTGTTATCCTGGACTTGATGGGGCAGATCCAGTTCTACGCTTCGGCTGATGGTGACGGGGGCGCAGAGCAGTCCACGTGCATTTTTGAGCATAAAGTTCACCATTTCAGGAGTTATTTTCTCTGCAGCACAGATCAGGTCCCCCTCGTTCTCACGGTCTTCGTCATCCACAACAATCACGAATTTCCCTTCGCGGAAATCCTCCAAAGCCTCTTCAATGGTATTGAGTTTGAAATTCTCCATATTACTTCATTTAAATAGTTACACATTATTTATTATTAATAAGGTTGATGATGAGTGGCATATTCTGCAAATCCTCCAGGGTCATCGGTGTGCCAGGATGGATTTCCGATATACGCTTCACCATCAGCTCGTTGGTCTGCATGATGGTCTGCAGGTCCTTACGCAGACGCAGTCTGAAACGACACATTCTCAAGTAGAAGAAGATACCCAGCGGCAGGACAAGTCCCGAAATGATGTTCAGCCATTTCTGTCGGAAAGGTCTGGTATGGGCATGCGTTGCCACGATGGGGTATCGGTTGAGGTAAGTGAGTACCCCTTTGTCCTTCGTATTCGACAAGTCTTCGATGACTTCCTCAAGTTCCTCGCTGATACGTTGGATGGTATGGTCGTCTCCGGGTCGGAAGAATACCTTAATAGGGTTGGGCAGGTGTAGCAACTGATGCTCTGCGCTGTATTGCTCGATTTCTGTATTGATGCGCAGCAAGTGGTAAGCGTCTGCCATGTAGATTGGATCCTCGATGATGACCTCCTTTCTGTTGATATGGCGTTTTCCGCGAATCCCCAGCATATTAAACAGAATCTGCTTATAGAGGTCAATGTTGAATACGACAGAGTCATTATTGGCTTTATAGGTGAAGAAGACGGCGATAGGAGTCAGCACGCATGTTCCCAGCATTTTTCCAAACCATACAGTCCAGTTGTCGTCACGAGCCATCTTCATACCAGTGTTCTCGAGGATATAATAGACGATAAATACCAGTACGGAGATGATGACGGGTACACCCAGTCCGCCCTTCCGGATAATGGCTCCCAGAGGGGCTCCGATGAAAAAGAAGATAAGACAGGAGAGCGACAGTGTCACCTTGTTGATTGCCTCAATCATGTGGAGACGGTCATTCTTGTTCAAAGCCTCAGAATAGTCCCCCTTGAACTCCAGGTCGACAGATGCTGTCTGAGCTTCGCTCACTGCTGCTTTCATGACACGCTGCTTGACCTCAGGCGGCAGTTTGCTATAGAGGGAGTCAAAGTTAAGACTGTCCCTTTTCACCTCTGCCAGTATTTTGGTGGAGTCTTTCTTCTCAAGAGGGGGCAGGTAGAAGCTCGCCTGCTTTGCCTCTTTGAAGAACTGATGCCCTACAGAGTCGTTGAACTCGCGGATAGAGTCGAGGTCATGAAGTATCTTCCCCATGCTTTTAGAGCGGGCATCGCCTGATATATATCCTGCATCCGCCATATTGAAATCACCATCGAAGTCAAGGACGATACGTTTGGTCGAGAAAGTCTCTCGCCGATAGGGGACATTGGCAGAACCAGCCACATCTTGTGAGCGCATGTTCTCGAACCACTCTCCGCTGTAGAGTGTCAGCAACAGGTGTTTTTTCTCCTCTGTCGTCTGCATTCTTCCAGAGTCGGCAAGGATGACGGCAGCGTCCTCATAGCCACCGTTCATGCGGTAAATCATGATGCCGTAGAGCATGCCGGTGTTCATGTCTTTTTTCTGCACGTAGATATTGGAACCACTGATGCCGTCGTAGAAAATTCCTTCCGGTATTTCCACCTCCGGGTTCTTTTGCTGCATGGAGATGAGTAATTGACGGAAGGCGATAAACGACTTCGGACCTATTACCTCTTGAAAATAGAAAGAGATGCATGAGATGATGATGACAATGGTGATCAATGACCGCATTGCCTGTAACAGAGAGATGCCTGCTGCCTTGATGGCAGTCAGCTCAGAACTCTCACCCAGGTTGCCAAAGGCAATCAGCGAACTCAGCAGGATTGCCAAGGGGAAAGCCTGCGGCATCAGCATCAGTCCCATATACCAGAAGAACTGAGCCATGACTTCCAACGAGAGTCCCTTACCGATCAGCTCATCAACATAACGCCACAGAAATTGCATCATCAGCACAAACTGGCAGATGAAGAACGTTCCGATGAAGAGCAGTCCGAACTGCTTCGTGATAAATATGTCTAATTTCTTGATTCGAAACATCAGCGACATGCACTATGAGCATGCAAAATTAGCATAAAAAATTCAGAGCACGGCAAATATTTCGTTTTTTTATCAATTTATGTACTACAACAAGAATCCACTGACGCGATGCAGACGCTCCATATTGGCATCCCACAACCCGTTCAGGTCGTCGATATCCTCGGCATCAGCATAGTCGGTAATCAGCAGGTTCAGGTTGCCCGTCAGCTCACTTTGCTCAATGCGCATCTCCCAGTAAGCGTCAGGGTCATCCTCCTGGTAGTCCCATTTTAATTTGATATGGTCGTATTTCTCCAGTTCCAGCAGTTTTGAAACCTTCGTGTCACGTTCAGTCCATGGATGTCCCCATGTAAACGTCCATTCGTCACCATTTTCCGTCACGACATCCGCAAGCCATTTCTGCAGTCCTGCCGCATTGCCAATCATGTCCCAAACGATTTTCGGCGACTTTGCCGAAAGAGGGTATTCCTTCTTTAGAATGTGTTTATGCATATCCGTAAAGGTTAGTTTCTGTGTTGCAAAGATACAAAAAATATTCGAATTGCAAAGTTTTTTATGGAAAAGTTTTGCGATTTAAAAAGTTTATATTACCTTTGCACCCGATTTCAGAGAATCACTTGCGATTTCAGCAATGATGGCGGGATAGCTCAGCTGGTTAGAGCGCATGATTCATAATCATGAGGTCCCCAGTTCAATCCTGGGTCCCGCTACGAAGAAACACCTGCAGCGTTTTTATTGTCTGCAGGTGTTTTTCTTTTTGTACCGTTTTGCGATAATCCTCACTCCCTTGATATACATTATTAATTTTTAAGAACGAAAATTTTTTTAGTGAAAATGTGATGTGGTATGCTTGCTTTTTCGTAACTTTGCATCCTCAATTGAAAATTATAACGTTATATTTTATGGCAGATACAAAAAAGATTAAGACAGCGCTCATCTCTGTTTTCCATAAGGATGGGCTGGAAGAGTTGTTGAAGAAACTGAACGACGAGGGCGTGAAGTTCCTGTCGACAGGTGGTACACAGACCTTTATCGAGGGCTTGGGCTATGCGTGTGAGAAGGTGGAGAATGTAACGACTTATCCTTCCATTCTCGGCGGTCGTGTGAAGACATTGCACCCGAAAGTGTTTGGAGGTATTCTCGGTCGTCGTGACAATGAGGGTGACCGTGAGCAGATGGCTCAGTATGAGATTCCTGAGATTGACCTAGTGATTGTTGACCTCTATCCCTTCGAGCAGACCGTAGCAAGCGGTGCCTCTGAGGAGGATATCATTGAGAAAATTGACATAGGCGGTATCTCCCTGATCCGTGCCGGAGCCAAGAACTTCAACGATGTGGTGATTGTTCCCTCCAAGGCAGAGTACAGTCTCTTGCTGGACATCCTGAACAAGCAGGGAGCAGAGACCACCAAGGCACAGCGTCGTGAGTTCGCTACTCGTGCCTTTGGTGTATCGAGTCATTATGACACAGCTATTCATAACTGGTTTGAGAAATAATTCGTAAACAATAAATAGGTAGAAATAGAATATGGGATTTTTTAGTTTCGTCCAGGAAATAGCCATGGACCTTGGAACGGCAAACACCATCATTATCAGTGATGATAAGATTGTGGTTGACGAGCCGTCAGTAGTAGCCCTCGACCGTCGTACCGACAAGATGATTGCCGTAGGTAACGAGGCGAAGATGATGTATGAGAAGACACATGATAATATCCGTACCATCCGTCCGCTCCGTGATGGTGTGATCGCCGACTTCTCTGCCTGTGAGCAGATGATGCGTGGACTGATTAAGATGGTACATACAGGCAGCCGTCTGTTCTCGCCCTCTCTGCGTATGGTGATTGGTGTGCCTTCAGGTTCTACGGAGGTTGAGCTTCGTGCTGTCCGTGACTCTGCGGAGCATGCCGACGGACGTGATGTGTACCTCATTTTCGAACCCATGGCTGCTGCTATCGGTATTGGTATCGACGTGGAGGCTCCAGAGGGTAACATGATTGTTGATATCGGTGGCGGTTCCACAGAGATTGCCGTTATCTCCTTAGGCGGTATCGTCTGCAATAACTCCATCCGTACCGCAGGTGACGACCTGACTGCCGATATTCAGGAATATATGGCTCGTCAGCATAACGTGAAAGTCAGCGAGCGCATGGCAGAGCGTATCAAGATCAATGTGGGTTCAGCCCTGACAGACCTTGGTGATGAGGCTCCCGAGGATTTCATCGTACATGGTCCTAACCGAATCACCGCCCTGCCTATGGAGGTTCCAGTATGCTATCAGGAAATCGCCCACTGCATCGATAAAACGGTAGCGAAGATTGAGAATGCTGTGCTTTCCGCCTTGGAGAACACACCTCCTGAGTTGTATGCCGATATCGTGAAGAATGGTATCTGGCTTTCAGGTGGCGGTGCTTTGCTGCGCGGACTTGACAAGCGTCTGACAGATAAGATCAACATCCAGTTCCATATTGCTGAGGATCCGTTGCGCTCTGTTGCCAAGGGAGCCGGTATAGCTCTTAAGAACGTGGATCGCTTCAATTTCCTGATGCGATAATTGAACGATGCAAAACCTGCTGGAGTTCTTTCAGAAATATCATCACTGGTTTCTCTTCGTTTTGTTGGAGGTCATCAGCCTGGTACTGTTGTTCCAATACAACAGCTACCAAGGCAGTGCATGGCTTTCTTCCGCAAATGCTATATCTGGCAAGGTAAACGAGGGGAGGGCAGAGGTAGAGTCTTTCTTCTCACTCAAAAAGATGAATGGGAACCTGACATTGCGTAATTTCTATATGGAGCGTCAGCTTAATCAGTTGCGCCGTCTGTATGGTGAGGCAACGGAAGACACCGCAGGTTTGTGGGCAAAGGAGATGCATTTTCTGAAACAGTACCGTCTGGTACCAGCCAAGGTCATCACCAATGAGCTGAATAAAATGAATAATCTGCTTACCATTGATTGTGGTGCGAAGGATGGTGTTGATGTCGGTATGGGTGTGGCTTGTGGACAAGGAGTGGTAGGTGTTGTATATCTGGTATCTGATCACTATGCGGTGGTGATGCCCGTGTTAAATACCGCCTCCCGCATCAGTTGTGCCATCCGCGGTCATAATTATTTTGGTGTCTTGCGTTGGGACGGTAAGGATGCGGGTGTCGCCTATCTGGAGGATATTCCTCGCCATGCACGTTTTAACCGGGGTGACTGGGTGGAGACGAATGGGTATTCGTCCATCTTTCCTCCAGGTGTATTAGTCGGTAAGATAGAGACCGTATATAACTCTGCCGATGGCTTGTCATATCGTGTGAAGGTCCGTCTGTCTACCGATTTCGGTTGTCTTCGTGATGTCGTGGTAGTCAACGATCCGACGATAGCCGAGCGTACCCGTTTGCTCCAGTCTGCTCGTGACTCATTAAAATTAAATGTAAAGGAATAGGGAGTATGTCGGCAGATCTATTTAAACGGGCAGGTTTGTTTGTAGCCTTTATCCTGGCGCAGACATTGGTGTTGGGAAGTATCCATCTGTTTGGCTATGCCACTCCCATGCTCTATGTCTATTTCGTGCTTCTTTTTCCTCGTAACTATCCCAAATGGGGTATCCTGTTGTGGAGCTTCTGCATGGGACTTGTGATAGACATGTTCTTTAACACTCCCGGAGTCGCTGCTGCCTCGATGACACTGATAGGTGCTATCCAGCCCTATTATTTTGAGATGTACCTGTCACGTGATGCCGCAGAGAATATCCAGCCTTCAATGCATAATTTAGGATGGGTCAAGTATTTCTATTACTCCATGGCGTTAGTCGTCCTCTATTGTGTGGTATTCTTTACACTTGATGCCTTCACATTCTATAATTGGATGGTATGGTTGAAATGTGTGTTAGGCAGTTCCTCTCTTACCTTGATGATGATATTGACGTTTGAGACCGTTCAGGACAGGCAGGAATGAAAGATTATGAGATTGATTACCGGCGAAATGTGATTAGCGGGATAGCTGTAGCTATCGTCGTGGTCTATATCATTCGTCTGTTTACCCTGCAGATCATGAGTGATGACTACAAAAAGAACGCCGACTCCAATGCCTTCCTGAAAAAGATAGAATATCCCTCCCGTGGGATTATCACTGACAGAAATGGGAAACTCCTGGTCTATAATCAGCCATCGTATGACATCATGGTGATTGTCAACGAAGCCAAAGATCATCTGGACACGTTAGAGTTCTGCGAAGCCTTGAATATCACGAAGGCAGAGTTTGACAGGAGAATGGAAGAGATAAAGGATAGAGTGAAGAATCCGGGTTACAGCCGGTTCACTCAGCAGATATTCATGAGTCAGTTGTCTGACAAGGACTTCTCTGTGTTTCAAGAGAAGATGTTCCGTTTTCCGGGATTCTATGTGCAGCGTCGTAGTATCCGTCAGTATCAGTACCCTTTTGCCGCTCATGTGTTAGGTGATGTTGCGGAAGTGTCTCCCGCAGATATCGAAGCAGATGACTATTATATCCCCGGTGACTATATCGGGAAGTTAGGTGTGGAGCGTAGTTACGAGAAGCAGTTACGTGGTGAGAAAGGAATGCAGATATTGCTGCGTGATGCCCATGGCAGGATACAGGGACGTTACCAGAATGGTGCTTTCGACCGCAAACCTGTTCCTGGCAAGAACCTGACACTAAGTCTTGATGCCGATTTGCAGGCGCTGGGTGAGCGTCTGATGGAAGGAAAGATAGGAAGTATCGTCGCTATCGAGCCGTCAACAGGCGAGGTGCTTTGTATGGTGTCGTCACCGTCCTACGATCCTCGTATGATGGTGGGAAGGGCACGTTCTAAGAATCATCGGCTTTTGAGTCAGAATGTATGGAAGCCCCTGCTCAACCGGAGTATCATGGGACAGTATCCGCCAGGTTCTACCTTTAAGACGACCCAAGGGCTTACCTTTATGAGCGAAGGTATTATCCATCCTACCCAGACAGCCTATCCCTGCGGTCATGGCTTTAACTTCAGGGGTTTACATGTAGGATGCCATGGTCATGCCTCCCCGCTACCTCTGGTACCAGCCCTCTCTACTTCCTGTAACGGTTATTTCTGTTGGGGACTTTATCATATGATCAATACCCACCTGTCGAAATATGGTAGCGTACAGAAGGCGATGAACAAATGGCGCGACTATATGGTGAGTATGGGCTTCGGCTATAAGCTGGGCATTGACCTGCCAGGAGAGAAACGCGGTCTGATTCCCAATGCGGACTATTATGACCGTGCCTATAAAGGCTCCTGGAACGGACTGACCATCATCTCTATTTCCATCGGTCAGGGTGAGGTGAATGCCACCCCATTGCAGATAGCCAATCTTGGTGCAACAATTGCCAACCGTGGTTATTACTATACCCCCCATGTAGTGAAGAAGGTGCAGGGTGAGCCGTTGGACACCACCTTTACCCGGAAACATTATACCTTGGCGAAACGGGAGGCATACGACTATGTGGTGGCTGGTATGAGGGCTTCTGCCACAGGTGGTACCTGTCATGCCCTTGCCCAGTACGACTTTATGGCGTGTGGTAAGACAGGAACGGCACAGAACCGTGGTCACGACCATTCTGTGTTTATGGGTTTTGCCCCTATGGATAACCCCAAGATCGCTGTTGCCGTCTATGTGGAGAATGGTGGATGGGGTGCTACATATGGTGTCCCCATTGGTGGCTTAATCATGGAACAGTATATTCACGGAAAACTCTCGGAAGCTTCAGAGAAGAAAGCGACGGAGTTCCAAAACAGACATATCTCCTATGGCAACACAATCAGGTAAGCAGACTAGTATTTTCCGTTCTATAGACTGGTGGACGATACTTATCTATATCGCCCTGTTGACGTTTGGGTGGATTAGTGTGTGTGGTGCCAGCTACTCATACGGTGATGCGGATATCTTCAGTTTGGATACCCGTTCCGGTATGCAGATTATCTGGATAGGAACGTCTATCGTCCTGGGCTTCACCATCCTGATGTCTGATGACAGATTCTACGACACCTTTGCTTACATCATTTATGGGTTGTTATTGCTGTTGTTGTTTCTTACCATTTTCAATACTCATACCATCAAAGGCTCCAGGTCGTGGCTGGTTCTGGGTCCTCTTCGTATTCAGCCGGCAGAGTTTGCCAAGTTTGCCACCTCCCTTGCCTTGGCGAAGTTCATGTCTACCTACGGATATAACATCCATCAATGGAAGCATTTTGGTGCGACTTTGGCAATTATCTTCTTGCCTATGGTGTTTATCATCCTGCAGCGTGAGACAGGTTCGGCGTTGGTCTATTTTGCCTTTTTCCTGATGTTCTATCGAGAGGGAATGCCAGGTTCTATATTGTTTACGGGAGTAGCTGCAGTCATTTATTTCGTGGTAGGAATCCGTTATGCCGAGGTATATCTGGCAGACTCTCCCACCTCAGTAGGTGAGTTCTCCGTTTTGTTGTTGGTGCAGTTGTTTGTCGCAGGTATGGTCTGGGTCTATGGCAGAGACAAGCGGGTGGCATGGCATATTGTTATCTATAGTCTGGGAATCACCCTTTGTTCTTTGTTGCTGTTGAAATTCTCCTTTAATATCTGTTATGTCCAGTTGGCGCTGACAACGATACTTGTTGGTTATCTTATTTATGAGGGGTTGAGTTCCCGTATCCGTAACTATTTCTATATCGCACTCTTCACCGTAGGGTCAGTAGGCTTCTTCTATGGTGCCGACTTCATTCTCAATAACATGATGGAGCCCCACCAGCGGACTCGTATCAATGTGTTGCTGGGACTTGAGGAAGACTTACGGGGTGCGGGCTATAACGTACATCAGAGTGAGATAGCCATTGGTTCAGGAGGATTGGAGGGAAAAGGTTTTCTGAACGGCACGCAGACCAAGTTGAAGTTTGTACCCGAGCAGGATACTGACTTTATCTTCTGTACGGTAGGTGAGGAAGAGGGCTTCCTGGGTTCAGCAGGTGTGTTATTGCTGTTTCTTGCGTTGATATTACGGCTGATCCATCTCTCAGAGCGGCAGCCGTTCCGCTTCGGACGAGTCTATGGCTATTGTGTGTTGAGCATCTTCCTCTTCCATGTCTTCATCAATGTCGGCATGGTGTTAGGACTGACCCCTGTCATAGGTATCCCATTGCCATTCTTCAGTTATGGTGGTTCCTCCTTATGGGGCTTCACCATTCTGCTGTTTATCTTCTTGCGTATTGATGCCAGTCGCAACCTGATCAGGTCGTAAACCTATTCCTGGGTCATTATCATGCCGATATCCGTTACCCCGGGCAATATTTCTCTTTTCATGTCATGACGTACAGAGACAGTCAACGAGTCTCCTTTGTGCAGATGGATGGTGTCAATGGGAAAAGAGAACTGATAGTGGCTGATGCCTTGTCCATGCACATTGCCTTCCTCGTCAATCAGTTTGCAGTTCAACGTGTCGCTATAGCTTCTCATGGAGGGGTATACTGTCTGGTCAACTATCAAGGATAGTCCCATGAACGGGAAGGAGCGTGCGATACGTATGCCGACAGTCTCCTGATAGACCCCATCCTGTGGAGCAGGAGGAATCTCATAGACGATAGCATCGTTCTTCTCCCAGCCAGTAACGTTCACATGCTGGTAGTGGCTATAGGTAGTCCTGCTGTCGCATGAAAGGAAGAGCAGTACCGCCCCTATATAATATAATAAGGTGTAACTACTCTTTCGCATCCTTGGGCTTCTGATCGCGTCGTTGTGACTGGTTGGCATTACTGCCACCGTTATTAGGTTTCTTATGCTTCTTCTTTTTCTTCTTCGCTTTGTCGAAACGGTTGATGTTCTCCTGCGTTGCAAGGTCAAGAGGACGTTCCGGCTCCTGTTTCTTGCCGTCTTCCTGTAAGGAGAGCGGTTTCTCACCCTTACGGTTCATCTCGATAATCTGCTTGGCACGTTCTGCTGTGATAGTCTCTAGATTAGCAGCTACATGCTTGTCTGTAGAGTAGGAGATGAGTCCTGCCAGGATGTCGGCTTTGAAATAGTGGTATTCAGCATCCATGGTCTGCAGGGTGATATCCTTGGAAGGTAACTTACGGCTCGCCTCCACATAGTCATCCACCTCATAGTTCAGACAGCATTTCAGTTTGGCACACATACCAGCCAGCTTCTGGGGGTTGAGGGAGATATCCTGATAACGGGCAGAACCGGTACCCACACTGACGAAATTCTTCATCCAGGTGGCACAGCAGAGCTCACGTCCGCATGGTCCTGTACCTCCGATACGTCCAGCCTCCTGTCTTGCACCAATCTGTTTCATCTCGATACGTACATGGAAAGCGGCGGCAAGGTCTTTGATGAGTTGGCGGAAGTCGACACGCTCGTCAGCGATATAGTAGAAGATCGCCTTGTTGCCATCCCCCTGGTACTCCACGTCACCGATCTTCATCTTCAGTCCCAGCCCCTTGGCTATCTGCCGGCTCTCTATCATGGTAGCGTGTTCCCTCTTCTTCGCCTCATGGTATTTCTCCATGTCGACAGGGCGTGCGATACGGTAGATACGCTTGATATCGTCAGCACTCTTGAGGTTTGCTTTCTTGATCTGCAGTTTGACGAGTCGTCCAGTGAGGGTCACCACTCCGATGTCATGTCCCGGGTTAGCCTCCACGGCGACGATGTCCCCTTTCTTCAGCTCCAGGTTGTTGACATTGTGATAGTATCCCTTGCGGGTATGTTTGAACTGCACCTCCACCAAGTCTGTCGTATCCGTATTACCCGGTACGTCGGCAAGCCAGTCATAAGTGTTCAGCTGCTTATCCTGCCTGCCTACGGCAAGGCGGCACAGTCCGCGGTCACAACCGGTCTTTATCTCGAGGTCTTTTGCTTTTTCCATATTCTTTTCTTTTTATAGTGGCTATAGTACCTATAGTTATTTTGTTATTAATAGTACAATCATTTGAAGGGCGAAGTCAAAGAACACGATCTTCGCATTGGCATTCTGTCCGATATCCCTGATGGCACGGTTGGCAAGTTCACTGATGGGGATGACGTTCGCCTCGTTGATGAAGCGGGCGAAGTTCTTGGCAAAGTCCTCCTCCCGTTGGGACATGTAGCAGAGTTCCGGCTCCTGGAAGTTGAACATGAAGTTCTCGCGGATGAGTCTGAGGAAATAGTCGAGGAACCGTTTCTGCTTCTCACGTCCTATACCTGCCATCCGTTCGCTCCATGTCTTCAAGTCTTTCACCTTACGCTGGTAGGCAAGTCGCATCAGTGTCTGGAACATGTCGAGGAAGAACTCGTTCTCGGAGTCAACACTCAGCATCTCCAGTGCTTTCAGCCAACTGCCGTTCGCCATGCGAGCCACCCGTTGCGCATTCTCCTCATTGAGTCCCCGTTGGGTGATGAGTGCCTGTCGGATATCCTCGTCGGCAATGCGTTTGACATCGATACGCTGTACACGGCTGCGGATAGTCTCCAGCAACCGTTCCGGTTCCTCGCATACCAGCAGGAAGATGGTCTGCTGCGGAGGTTCCTCCAAGAGTTTCAGTATCTTGTTGGCACATTCGATGTTCATGCGTTCCGGCAACCAGATGAGGCTCACCTTATAGCCCCCCTGGCTCGACTTGAGCGACAGCTTACGGATCAGCGCGTCGCTCTCACCTGCCGTGATAATCGCCTGCTGGTTCTCACCCCCCATCATCTCCAGCCATTCGTTCATGGTGAAGTAGGAACCTGCCATGACCAGCTCATGCCACTGCTGGGCGAAATCGTCAGACACCGGCTTATGGTCAGCGCTCATCGAAGGCAGTTTGATAGTGGGGTAGGTGAAGTGCAGGTCCGGGTGCTCCCATTTGGCAAGCATCGCCTCTGCATTGCCGTTTCGGCTCAGCAGGTGCTTGGCGAAAGCCATGGCGATAGCCATCTTGCCACACCCCATAGGACCACACAGCATCAGCGCATGGGGCAACCGCTGCTCCTCTTCCATCTGAAGCAGCCGTTCCTGCACCTCTTGTTGTCCTATGACTTGCTCGAACATATTCTTTTAGTGATAGTAACTGTAGTGACTATAGTAATCGTTTGGCGACCTCCACGACGGAGTCGACGGCAGACACGGTATAGAAATGGATGTTCTTGACACCATACTCATAGAGCTCCTGGCACTGCTGGGTGGTCCATTCGATACCCAGTTGCCGGGCCTGCTCGTCCGTCTTACACTTCACAATCTCCTTTGCCAGCGCCTCAGGGATGTCACAATGGAATGTCTTGGGCACCACCGTCAACTGGCTCAGCTTCGCCATCGGCTTGATACCCGGTATGATGGGGATGGTGATACCCATCTGCCGAGCCTTCTCCACGAAGTCGAAGAATTTATTGTTGTCGAAGAACAACTGGGTCACCGCATACTGTGCCCCTAAGTCCTGCTTCTGTTTGAGATACTCCATGTCGCGCTCCAGGTTAGGAGCCTCCTCGTGTTTCTCCGGATAGCATGCCACCCCGAAGTCGAACTTCGCACCGGGGTGCTTGATGGGGGTGCCGTCGGCAAAGAATCCCTCGTTGAAACGCACCACCTGCCGAATCAGGTCAGTAGTATGGGCGTGCCCTCCGGGTGTGGGAGTGAACCGGCTGTCCTCCTTCGCTTTGTCACCACGTAGCAGCATGAGGTTGCGGATACCCAGGAACTGCAAGTCGAGCAGCTCATACTCGATCTGTTCTATCGTCGTACCGCTGCATATCACATGCGGCTCCACGGGGATGTCGTACCGGTGCTGGATAGCGGCAGCGATGGCTATAGTACCAGGTCGGCGACGAATGCGCTGACGCTCAAACTGACCGTTCTCCAGTTCCTTGTAGACATATTCCGAATGATGTGTGGTGATGTTGATAAACGCCGGGTTGAAAACCGCGAGTTTATCAATCGTCTGGAACAGCGCCTCGGTGCCGTTCCCTTTCAGTGGTGGCAGCACCTCAAAGGAGAAGCGCCTCTCACCAGTATCTTGCTTGATATAATCTGCTACTGTCATCTTCGTGTACCTGCACAATACGCTACAAAGGTACGAATAAGTGAGCGAAAATGCAAATTTATTTGCAATTTTCCGAGCGTGAGTACCCTTAAAATAAAATTTAAAATTACTCATAATTAAGGAAACAGCCAAATTTTGACCTGTTTTTTCACGTAAAAAGCCCTGCTTTCCCTTGTCAGGGAGCAGGGCTCTGTTTGTCATAGGTCATTCCTGTTGTTGCAAATCAAATTGATTTACTCGGTAATTCAAATTGATTTACTTTGCAATTCAATTTGATTTACAATTGCTCCGATATCACTTTGCAATACGGTAGATGCGGAATGACATAGAAGGAAGCTCGTCGTTGAGGACAGCCGACTTACCTGCGGCAGTCACTTGAGCTGTTCCAGTCTTCGGTGTAATCAGCTCGGGCTTGCAGATAGAGTTCTCGTCATCCATGCCGTCATGGCAGAGTGTGAGGGTCTTTGCCGTGCGCTCACCCTTGATGTCCGAGAGGTTGAAGGCGACCGTCTGCTTCTGCTTCGAGGTGTTCGCCACCTTGATAATCACCTCCCCCGTCTTGCTGTCAAAGGCGGCAGAGGCGAAGAGACCGTTCTGTCCAGCCTGGTTGGCAACAGGTTTCTTGTCCATTGTCAGCGACAGCACGTTAGTACCCGCATTGGTGGCATACATCTGCTGCACGTAGTAGCTGACGGTCTTGAACATATCCGTATTATCATACCATATCTGGTCGGGGCGCCACTGCCATCCGTCCACGTGGGCGAAGAGCGGAGCGGGAGTCGTCATGTGTACCACATCAGCATTGCGTTCGAAGCCGGTCATGAAGGCAGCCTCAAGAATGGCAGCCTCGTAATGGTTCCATTTCTTACCCTTGCCATGGCAGGCATACTCACCGGCGAACACTTTCGGACCCTTGCGGTCGTAGGAGTCGTAGCGCAGACCATGGGTCAGGAACCACTCCTCGTCGCGGTAGTAATGCTCGTCGACCAAGTCAGCCTTCTGAGCCTTCATCGCCTTCCAACCGTCCTCAAAGCGGTAGGTGTTGTCTGGCTTGTCCTCGGGGACAGGACCACTGGTTCCTACAATCTTGATGTTGGGGTATTTCGCACGGATAGCAGCAACGAAAGGTTTCAGACGCTCATAGTAGAACTCACCCCACTGCTCGTTGCCCACACCGATATACTTCATGTTGAAAGGAGCGGGGTGTCCCATCTCCGCACGGATCTTACCCCATTTGCTGTTGGCAGGACCATTGGCAAACTCGATGAGGTCGAGACAGTTGTCAATGTACGGCTGCAGCTCGTCCATGGGAACATGCGCACGCTCGTCGTTCCAGTTCTGGTACTGGCAAGCCATACCCACGTTGAGGATAGGCAGTGGCTCCGCACCGATGTCCTCAGAGAGCTGGAAGAACTCAAAGAAGCCCAGACCATAGCTCTGGTAGTAGTCGGGATAGTAACGGTAGTCGAAGGTGTGCTCCCAGCGGTTGCCGTTCAAAGGACGGTTCTCGACGGGACCCAGCGTGTTCTTCCATTGGTAGCGTGTAGCAAGGTCGGTACCCTCCACGATACATCCACCAGGGAAGCGGAAGATGCCTGGCTTCAGGTCGGCAAGAGCCTGTGCGAGGTCACGGCGCATACCATTCTCACGGTTCTTGTAAGTGTTGACGGGGAAGAGGGAGATATGCTCCAAGGCTACACTGTTGGTACCCTTCAGGAAGATGCGCAGCTTGGCATGCTTGTCCTTCTTGGGTGATGTCAGCGTAGTGGTGTATTTCTTCCAGTCAGAACCCTTGATGGTGATCTCCTGCTCTACGAACTCCTGCTTCTCGTCCATCGAGTTCTCGTCAATCAGCTGTACGCGGATGGCAGCCTCCCCCTTGGGAGCCTTTGCCCATACGGAGAAGCGGTAGGACTCACCCTTCTCGACACCGATGCCGAAGAATCCTTCGTTCACCAGACCCGAGCGGCGCTCCTTATGACCAGGGTCGGAGAGCACCACATAATGCGGACAACGCTCAAAGGGACCGTCATCCTCCACGTCCACACAGCCAAATGCCTGCCATCCCATCAGTTCCTGCGGGAACTCAAAGGAACGGTTTTTGACGAGCTCACCATATAAGCCGCCGTCTGCGGCAAAGTTGATGTCCTCAAAAAAGATACCATACATCGTGGACTGAATGGGAACCCCCATTTTCTTCGTGTTCACCTCCATCGTATTCGTCTGTCCGAAGGAAGAAAGTGCCGTTGACAAGGCAAGAGCACTGATTAGTAGTTTCCTGTTCATTTGTATAAATGTTTTGTAGTTATTTGTTTCTTCCGACAAAATTAGTTAAAAAGTATCGGAATAGCAAGGATTTTACTAAAAAAGCATTACTTTTGTGTTTAATTAAGAAAAGTACTAACATAAAACAACATTATGGAATATCAAAAGAGAGGTAGTACTTCCTACCTGTTTTCTATCGTGCTGGTTGCCGTACTGGGAGGTTTGCTCTTTGGTTACGACACGGCAGTCATCTCTGGTGCGGAGAAAGGTCTGCAGGCTTTTTTCTCTGAAGCAAAAGATTTTACATACACCGACGGATGGCATGGCTTTACGTCTGCTTCCGCTTTGATAGGGTGTATCATCGGCTCTGCCATTTCCGGATACCTTGCCACCAACTTCGGGCGTAAGCGCTCATTGGTGATTGCGGGCATCCTGTTCTTTGTCTCCGCATTAGGGTCGATGGAGCCGGAGTTCTTGTTCTTCACACATGGAGAGCCTACTTACTCTCTTCTTATCATGTTCAACTTCTATCGTGTGATAGGAGGTGTGGGTGTAGGACTTGCCTCTGCCATCTGCCCGATGTATATCAGTGAGATAGCTCCATCGAACATCCGGGGTATGCTGGTCAGCTGTAACCAGTTTGCGATCATCTTCGGACAGCTGGTGGTGTATTTCGTCAACTTCTTCATCTTAGGTGACCATGTGCAGCCCTTGGTAGAGGAGATGGGTAAGGGTCTCGCCGCCATCAACCCTGCCGCACAGTGGACGGTGACAACAGGATGGCGTTATATGTTCGGTAGTGAGGCTGTGCCCGCAGGACTCTTCGCCGTGCTGATCAGTCTGGTGCCCGAGAGTCCCCGTTATCTGGTGTCTGTCGGCAAGAACGAACGAGCTCTGGAGATTCTGACGAAGATAAACGGTACCGACCGTGCCCTCTTTATATTGAATGCTATCAAGGAGACACTGGTGCAGAAGACAGAGAAACTGTTGTCTTATGGTGCCATGTGTATCTTCATCGGTATCATGCTCTCTGTCTTCCAGCAGGCAGTAGGTATCAATGCCGTGCTATACTATGCTCCCCGTATCTTTGGTGACATGGGTATGGAGAACCCGATGGTGGTTACCGTCTTCATGGGTATCGTGAATATCGCCTTTACCCTGGTTGCCATCTTTACCGTTGAGAAATTAGGAAGAAAGCCATTGCTCATCTGGGGCTCGTTAGGTATGGCGTTAGGTGCCTTCGGTGTGGCTGTCACATTCGGCAAGCCGGGTATGGCACTGGTCACAGCAGCCAGCATCATGGTTTATTCCGCATCGTTTATGTTCTCATGGGGTCCTATCTGCTGGGTACTTATCGCCGAGATATTCCCCAACACCATCCGTGGTGCCGCCGTTGCCATTGCGGTAGCATTCCAGTGGATCTTCAACTTCATCGTCAGCTCTACCTTCGTGCCGATGTTCAACATGCATCTGACCGAGGGAGATGACTTCGGTCACTGGTTCACCTACGGACTCTATGGTGTCATCTGTGTGATAGCAGCCCTCTTCGTATGGCGTCTCGTCCCCGAGACCAAGGGAAAGTCTCTGGAAGACATGACAAAGCTATGGCGTTGGAAGGCATACGTGCCAGGAAAGAATCCTCATGAAGAAGAGAATAATTAATGTTTAGCTTATGAAAAGAATTCTTGTTGCAGAAGACAATGACAGCAATTACATGCTGATGTCCTATATCCTGAAAAACCATTACGAGCCTGTAAGGGCCCGTAATGGACAGGAAGCTGTTGAGATGGCAGAGACTCAAGCACCAGATCTTATACTGATGGATTTGAAGATGCCCATATTTAATGGCTTGGAAGCCACTCGGATGATTAGAGAGAAAAATGTGGATATCCCCATTATCGCATTGACGGCAAATGCTTTCGATACCGATAGAGAGGATGCTGTTGCTGCAGGCTGCAACGATTTCCTTTCAAAGCCTGTCAGCAGTCAGAAGTGTTTGGAGGTTATCGCAAAATATATTTGATTATCGTTTTTGACGAAAGAACTCTTGCATCAGTTGCCGGCATTCTTCTTCTAAAATGCCAGATGTGATTGTTGCTTTAGGGTGCAAGGCATGAGGGGCATATTGCTGATAGCCCCTCTTTTCGTCCCTTGTCCCAAAAACGATGCGGGAAATTTGGGACCATCCTAAAGCTCCGGCACACATCACACAAGGCTCTACCGTGACATACAAGGTGCAGTTGCTCAGGTATTTTCCTCCTAACTCATTGGCAGCGGCTGTTATGGCTTGCATCTCAGCATGGGCTGTTACGTCATGCAGTGTCTCGGTCAGATTATGTGCTCTGGCAATGATATGGTCCTGACAGACAATGATGGCACCTATGGGTATCTCACCTTCTTCCAAGGCTAGCTGTGCTTCGGCAAGAGCCTTGCGCATATATTGTTCATCTTTTTTTTGCTGTTCTTCTGCTTCCATGTTGCAAAGATACGAATAAATTTTGTATCTTTGCAACATGGAATGGAAAATCATACATATTGCCGAGACGGACTCTACCAACCGCTGGCTTCGTGAACATGATGGAGAGGCGGATATGGTGGTGGTGGCTGATTACCAGACGGCAGGGAAGGGACAAGGCACTAACTCGTGGGAGTCAGAGCGAGGAAAAAATTTGCTGTTCTCCATCCTGTGTCATCCTCAGGACATACCGGCTAATCATCAGTTCAGAATATCCATGGCAATCTCTATGGCGATCGCTGAGGCGCTTAGTGAGCAAATAGGTGATGTGAGCATCAAATGGCCTAATGATATCTATTGGCGGAATGCCAAGATATGTGGGATATTAATAGAGAACCGTTTGCTGGGGCAGGTCATCAAGGACAGCATCGTCGGTGTCGGCATTAATGTTAACCAGCGTCAGTTCTACAGTGATGCGCCCAATCCTGTCTCTCTTTGGCAGATTCACCGGCACGACACTGATTGCGACGTTTTGTTGCAGGATATCTTACGCCGCTTCACCTATTATATATTATTTAAAGACCTTAAGAAGCGGTATGTCAGTATGCTTTACCGTCGGAAGGGTTTTCATCCTTATATAGACAAGACAGGTACCTTCATGGCTGAGTTCGTGGATGTGGAGGAGGATGGGCATCTGGTGCTTTGCAAGGATGATGGGCAAGTGTGCCGCTATGCGTTTAAGGAAGTCAGTTTCGTCATTTGATGGCGATTCGAAATACCGAAATGTCGCAATATCGTAATATCGAAATATCGCAATAATAAAAAAGGAAAACTATGGCAAGATTTAAGAGAATCCTCCTGAAACTCTCAGGAGAAAGTTTGATGGGAAAACAGGGTTATGGCATTGACCCGGAGCGTCTGAGTGACTATGCTCGTCAGATTAAGGAAGTGAGTGAGATGGGCGTTCAGATTGGTATTGTTATCGGTGGCGGTAATATCTTCCGCGGACTGAGTGGCTCACAAAAAGGCTTCGACCGTGTGAAGGGCGACCAGATGGGAATGTGCGCTACCGTGATCAACTCCCTCGCCCTCAGTTCTGCATTAGGAGCTATTGGTGTGAAGAACAAGGTGATGACGGCAATCCGTATGGAGCCGATAGGTGAGTTCTATACCAAATGGAAGGCAATAGAGGCAATGGAACAGGGGTATATCTGCATCTTCTCCGCAGGAACGGGGAATCCCTATTTCACGACCGATACAGGAAGCAGTCTGCGTGGTATCGAGATAGAGGCTGACGTAATGCTGAAGGGTACTCGTGTGGATGGCGTTTATACTGCTGACCCAGAGAAGGATGCCACTGCAACGAAGTTCAATGAGATTACCTATAAGGAGGTTCTTGCACGTGGACTGAAGGTGATGGACCTCACTGCTATCTGTATGTGTCAGGATAATAACCTGCCAATCTATGTGTTTAACATGGATATCGTCGGTAACCTGAAGAAGGTGATGGCTGGAGAGGAAATCGGAACACTTGTTCATCCTTAGTTAACGAAGAAGCCTCCCTATTGTGGGGAGGCTTCTTTCTGTTTATTCTTCGCTGAACTCTACATATTCACCGTCGTCGCTGTCATAAATCTTTCTGTTATCACGCTCCTTGCGCCGGTCAATAATTGTTTCGCCTGTAGCTGTCTTGGTGCGTATCTCTTCCGGTCCCTCAGACTTGTCCTCTCTTACGGAACGCGGCTGTTGCTTTTCTGTGGCAGTCTTTCCGCTAAAATGATATTGTCGTTGCTGACGACCCGTCTCATCACGGTATCTCTGTGCTTTTTCATCTGCGGCCTTCTTTGCATTCTTCTTGGCTTTTTTTATAGACTTAATGATCTGGTCACCTGACAGCAGGAGGAGAAAAACAATAAAGAGGAATACAAAGAAAAAGAATGGAATATTCTCTTTCATAGTAGTGTAGGGATTAATTATTAGTATTTTTCTTTGACGTGATTAAAGATAAAATGATATACCATGCAATGATGGCAGCTAAACCACTGATGCCTAAGACGGCAAGAAGAGGTATGCAGGTTAGTAGGAAGATGTATTTTATTTCATTGCCTTTCCATCCCCAGTGCTTGAATTTCAAGGCGAACATGGGAATCTCGGCAATCAGAAGGTAGCAGCTGATAAATATGCCGACAAATACGGCATAATATAAATAGGGGGATGTTCCAAGCCATTCACCGGCTCCTACCAGAAGGGCTCCCCAGAAAAGGGCGTTAGCAGGTGTGGGTAATCCGATAAAGCCCATCGCCTGTCGTTCATCGAGATTGAACTTGGCAAGTCGGAGTGCGGAGATGGCAGCCATGACAAAGGCAGCATAAGGCAGGTAATGCCATGGAAGATATTCGATATGGTTCTTCAAAAAGTCAAAAATAATTGCAGCTGGAGCGAAACCGAAGGTAATATCATCTGCAAGGGAATCGAGTTCTTTGCCGATAGGGGAGGATACACCCAGCAGACGGGCACTCATCCCGTCGAAGAAGTCAAAAATGGCACCAATCACTATAAACAAGAGCGCAATATCCCATACTCCGCAAAATGCCCAGTAAGTAGCAATGCAACCAGAAATGAGATTACAACATGTAATGGTGTTGGGGATATGCTTTTTCATGATGCTCAATAATCGTTATTTTAGTTTTGCTATCACAGTCTGGTCTCCAGTCGTCGGCTGGTTCATTATCACACAAGGTTTGGAACCCAGGGGAAGGAAGACATCTACACGGGAACCGAGTTTGATGAATCCTAAATGTTCGTCGATATAGCACTCCTCTCCGGCTTTAGCGTAAGTCACGATACGCCGTGCCATCGCACCGGCTATCTGTCGTACGAGAATATCCTCACCGTCAGGAGTGGTAATCATGATGTCCGCATGCTCGTTCTCCTCACTCGCCTTAGGCAGCCATGCCTTATGGTAATTGCCGTTATGGTGGCTTACGAACTTAACTTTGCCATCCACAGGGAACCAGTTGGCATGGACATTGAGCGGACTCATGAAGATACTGATCATCAGGCGCTTGTCATGGAAATACTCGTTCTCTTCTGTCTCCTCTATCACTACGATCTTTCCATCAGCAGGAGCCACGACCAGTTTCTCGGTGTCTCCATTGAAATAACGGATAGGACAGCGATAGAAATTGAGTGCCATAGCCCATGCGGTACCGAAAATGGCGATAAATACCCAGAAGGGAATAGGGTTGTCTATCAGATACCAGAGGGCAAAGCCGATACCCATCAGCAACAGCATACTGATTGTCAGTTCATTGGTACCCTCCCGGTGTATTCTTATTTTCTTTAGCTTTTTTATTTTTTGGATTCTTTCTCCCATGAGTAGTTTTATGGATTGTTACCATTCAACATGCAAAGATACGTTTTTTTTGTCTATCTTACAAATTTTTTACCTTATTCTTTTGGTTATCTCGTCTTTTCGGTGTAACTTTACCGCTTAAATCAGAAATATTATTCTCTATGGAAGACTTTATACACTTACATGTGCATACATATTACTCTATCCTTGATGGTCAGTCGAGTATCAAGCGTCTGGTGGACAAAGCTATAGGAAACGGCATGCGGGGCATGGCAATTACCGACCATGGAGATATGTTCGGTATCAAGGAGTTCCATGATTATGTAGGAGGTATCAACAAAGGTCGCAAGAAGGAAGGTCTGGAGCCTTTTAAACCGATCTTCGGTTGTGAAATGTATGTATCACGTTATGGCGGTAAAGAGCTTAGACGTGGTAAAGAGGATATGAGCGGTTATCACCTGATAGTGCTTGCCAAGAACTATCAGGGCTATAAGAATCTGATCAAGCTGGTCAGTAATTCATGGGTGGACGGCTATTATATGCGTCCCCGTACGGACCGTGCAGATTTGGAAAAATATCATGAGGGACTGATAGTCTGTTCTGCCTGTATTGCTGGCGAGGTGCCTCATAAGATATTGGAAGGAGACATTGCCGGTGCCCGTGAGGCGGTAGAGTGGTATCATGGAGTCTTCGGTGATGACTACTATCTGGAGCTTCAGCGGCATGAGGTAACGGATCCTACCATCCGTGCTAATAGGGAGACTTTTCCTTTGCAGCAAAAAGCCAATAAGGTATTGATAGAGTTAGCAAAGGAATATGGCATCAAGCTTATATGTTCTAACGATGCCCATTTCGTTGATCAGGAGAATGCTGAGGCGCATGACCACCTGTTGTGTATGTCAACGGGTAAGGACTTGGACGATCCGACCCGTATGTTATACTCCAAGCAGGAGTGGTTTAAGACCCGTGAGGAGATGAACGCTATCTTCTCCGATGTCCCTGAAGCCCTTGCTAATACCACTGAGATATTGGATAAGGTGGAGATATACAGTCTTGACCATGATCCTATTATGCCGTTCTTCCCTATCCCGGAGTCCTTTGGTACGGAGGAGCAATGGCGGCAGAAATTCACAGAGCAGCAGCTCTATGATGAGTTTACCAGTGACGAGAATGGCGAGAATCCTTTGTCACCAGAGGAAGGAGAGAAGAAAATCAAGAAGCTGGGTGGTTATGACAAGATATACCGTATCAAGTTTGAGGCTGACTATCTTGCGGAACTTGCCTATAAAGGTGCTAAGAAGAGATATGGCGACCCCTTGTCGAAAGAGGTGGACGACCGTATTCGTTTTGAGTTGCATATCATGAAGACGATGGGTTTCCCTGGATACTTCCTCATCGTGCAGGACTTCATTAACTCTGCTCGTGATGAACTGGGGGTGATGGTAGGTCCTGGACGTGGCTCTGCGGCAGGCTCAGTGGTCGCCTATTGTCTGGGTATCACCAAGATTGACCCGCTGAAATACGACCTGCTGTTTGAGCGTTTCCTGAATCCCGACCGTATCTCTCTTCCTGATATAGATACAGACTTTGATGATGATGGTCGTGGTAAAGTGTTGAAGTGGGTAGAGGATAAATACGGGCATGAGAATTGTGCGCATATCATCACTTATGCGACCATGGCTACCAAAAACTCCATCAAGGACGTGGCACGTGTGGAGAAGGTGCCGATTCCAGTATCGAACGCCTTGTGTAAGGCTATTCCTGACCGTCTGCCGGATGTGGACGGTAAGACACCGAAGATGAATCTGACGAATGCGATCAAGGCAGTTCCCGAGCTGAGGGAAGCCGAGGCAAGTAACGACCCAGCCTTACGGAATACTATCAAATATGCCAAGATGCTGGAAGGAACAGTGCGTGGGACGGGTATCCATGCCTGTGGCTTTATCATCTGTCGTGACCCTATCAGCGATTGGGTACCAGTGTCCACTGCTGACGATCCGGACTTCAAAGACCAGAAAACGAACTGTACGCAATATGACGGTCATGTGATTGAGTCCACAGGACTTATTAAAATGGACTTCCTTGGGCTCAAGACATTATCGGAGTTAAAAGAGGCGTGTGATATTATCAAACAGACTCGGGGTATCGATGTCGATTTGGATAACATACCTATTGACGACCCTAAGACTTATGAGCTGTATCAGCAGGGGCGTACCGTCGGCACTTTCCAGTTTGAATCCAATGGTATGCAGAAATACTTGAGGGAATTAAAGCCTACAGTATTTGAAGACCTGATAGCCATGAATGCCCTTTATCGCCCGGGTCCTATGGGATATATTCCCCAGTTTATCAGACGTAAGCATGGTGAGGAACCTATTACTTACGACATTCCCGTCATGGAGAAATACCTGAAGGACACCTATGGTATCACGGTCTATCAGGAGCAAGTGATGCTCCTTTCCCGTCTTCTTGCCGATTTTACCCGTGGTGAGAGTGACGCTCTTCGTAAAGCGATGGGTAAGAAGAAGAAGGACATTGTTGATGCCATGAAACCCAAATTCATTGAGGGCGGCAAGAAGAACGGACATGACCCTAAGGTGCTGGAAAAGATATGGAGTGACTGGGAGGCGTTTGCTTCGTATGCATTCAATAAGTCACATGCGGCTTGTTACTCCTGGGTGGCATTCCAGACTGCTTATTTGAAGGCGAACTATCCTGCGGAGTTTATGGCAGCGATTATGAGTCGTCGCCGTGACCAGATTTCTGAAATAACGAAGCTGATGGATGAATGTAAGGCGATGGGTATAGCTACACTGGGTCCTGATGTCAATGAGAGTTATACAAAATTCGGTGTAAACAAGAAGGGTGAGATTCGTTTCGGACTTGCCGCTATCAAAGGAATGGGTGACAGTGTGGCACATGCCATTATTGATGAGCGGGAGAAGAATGGACCTTATAAGTCTATCTTTGACTTTGCCCAGCGTATTAACTTCTCATGCGTCAACCGTAAAGCCTTTGAAAGTCTTGCTTTAAGTGGCGGCTTTGACAGCTTTGGCATTCCCCGTGAGAATTTCTTTGGTCTGAACAGTAAGGGAGAGGTGTTCCTGGATACCTTGGTTCGTTACGGACAGATGTATCAGATGGGGATGCAGGAGATGCGCAACTCCTTGTTTGGAGGTGAAAACGAGGTGGACATCGCAACCCCGCCAATTCCCGAGGCGGCTCGATGGAGTGATATTGAGCGTCTGAACAAAGAGCGTGATTATGTAGGAATCTATCTGTCTGCTCATCCGTTAGATGAATACCGTGTCGTCCTTGAGAAATTGTGTAATACACATTGTTCGGAATTGGCTGATGTGCAGAAACTGTCAGATCGTGAGGATATCATCTTTGGAGGTATTGTGACGGATGTCCGGCAAAAGTTTACTAAACGGGGAGAACCTTGTGGCTTCATAACTATTGAGGATTTCCAGGGCGGTGGCGAGCTGGCACTCTTCGGAAAAGACTGGGGTGACCGCAAGGGAATGTTTGAGATTGGCTCAGCTGTTTATGTGACTGCCAAGCTGCAGCCTCGCTTCCTGCATAGCGACCAGATGGAACTGAAAGTGCAAGACGTTCAGTATTTGCAGACTGTCAAGGAGAATGCGCTTGACCGGCTGACTATTACAATGACTACCGACTTACTGGACGAGCAGATCGTGGAGGATTTAGGAGAGCTCATTACTTCTAATCCCGGAAAGACGAAATTGTTTATTCAGCTGGTTGACAGTACAGGGAACAGTCATGTCTTAATGCGTAGCAGCAGCAAATATGTTGATGTCAAGAACGCATTGGTCAACTTTATTGAGAAATCGCCCGGTTTAGACTATAAGATTAATTAGCTTTATCGTGGCATGGTTTTTGCTTGAAACATCATATACATTATATTATTAATAATTAAATGCAATCAGATTATGGAAGTAACAATCACATCTGAAAATTTCGAGAGCCTGAAGAATGGCGAGCAGCCATTAGTGGTAGATTTCTGGGCAACATGGTGCGGTCCCTGCCGTATGGTAGGTCCCGTTATCTCTGAACTTGCTGAGGAGTATGACGGCCGTATTGCTGTTGGTAAGTGCGACGTTGAGGAGAATGAGGAACTTGCTGCAGAGTTTGGTATCCGTAACATCCCAACCATCCTGTTCTTTAAGGGCGGTCAGTTGGTTGATAAGATGGTAGGTGCCCAGCCGAAGGCAAAGATACAGGAGAAATTCGACGCATTGTTGTAAATAAAAAACAAGAAAGGTCTCTTCTTAGAAGGAGACCTTTCTTGTACCATCTTCTTGTTCGGTAATACTGACTCGCACAGAGTCATCGGGCAAGATTTCTTCTATCAGCTCAGGCCATTCTATCAGGCAGAGCGCTCCACTGTAGAAATATTCCTCATATCCCATGTCATAGACTTCTTCCAGTTTCTTGATACGGTAGAAGTCAAAATGATAGGCGGTATGGGTGTCAAGGGTCGGGAGGTCAGTGTTGAGCGTATATTCATTGACGATGGAAAAGGTAGGACTGGTGATGACATCATGACAGCCCAGCTCCTCACAAATTGCCTTGACGAATGTTGTCTTACCCGCTCCCATCTTGCCATAGAAGGCGAAGACGCGTGTGTCACCGATATGTTGGATAAACTCGTGAGCAGCCTCACGGATGGTGTCTATGCTTTGTATGTTTATTTCCATGATTATCTGTTTTTTCCTTTTAGTGTTATGAATGGTATCATCATCTCTTCCATCGAGATGCCTCCGTGTTGGAAGGTATTCCGATAGTAGGTGACATAATAATTGTAGTTGTTGGGGTATGCAAAGAACTGGTCACCAGTGGCGAACACATAACTCGTTGAGAGGTTAGGTGTCGGAAGGTATGCTTTCTGTGGCTCCTTGATGACGAAGAGGTCTTTGTTGTCATAAGCGAGGTTCTTGCCGAGTTTATACCGCAGATTGGTATTCGTATTACGGTCACCGATGATTTTGACGGGTGAGTTGGTACGGATAGAGCCGTGGTCAGTGGTGATAATCACTTGGTAGTCAGTCTGTGCCAGCTGACGGAGCAGTTGTGACATGATGGAGTGGCGGAACCATGAGAGGGTTAATGAGCGGTAGGCTGCCTCGTCGTGTGCCAGCTCACGTACCATTTTAGACTCTGTCCTGGCATGCGACAGCATGTCGATGAAGTTAATGACCAGCACGTTGAGGTCGTTTTTCTCAAGCAGCGGGAACTGGTTCATATAACGTTCCGCATCATCAGTGGTATTGATCTTATGGTAAGAGAAAGTGTCATGTCTCCTGTAACGGTCAATCTGTGTCTGGATGAGAGGACCCTCATTCAGGTTCTTTCCCTCTTCCTCGTCCTCATCAACCCAAAGGTCAGGAAACATACGGGCTATCTGGTCGGGCATCAGTCCTGAGAAGATGGCATTGCGGGCATACTGTGTCGCCGTTGGCAGGATACTGCAATAGAGCTGTTCGTCAATCTCGAAGTCAGAAAGCTCTCCCTCGATAGTCTTCCATTGGTCATAGCGGAAGTTGTCGAGTAAGATGAGAAAGATCTTCCTTCCAGCCGTGAGGGCAGGGAAGACTTTCTGTTTGAAGATGTCAGGACTCATCATCATCTCACGTTTCTCCAGCCATCCCATATAGTTCTTCTTGACGAACTTGGCAAAGCCGATATTCGCTTCCTCTTTCTGCATCCGCAGCATGTCACCCATGGCAGAGTCAGTGGCAGAGAGCTGTAACTCCCAGCGGACAAGTTGGCGGTACATCTCCGTCCAGTCCTCCCATGTCCTGCAGTCCATCATCTGCATACTCATCTGTTGGAATTGCTGCTGGTAGGCATTCTGTGTCACCTCGGCAACAATCTCACGCTTATGGATGAATTTCTTGAGTGTCAGTAATATCTGGTTAGGATTGACGGGTTTGATGAGGTAGTCGGCGATATTCTGTCCCACTGCTTGGTTCATGATGTCCTCCTCCTCGCTCTTGGTGACCATCACGACAGGGACGGTAGGTTGGATGTCCTTGATGCGCTGCAAGGTCTCCAAGCCAGTCAGTCCCGGCATCATCTCGTCAAGTAATACCAGGTCGAAGGTGCGTTGGCGGCATTCCTCTATGGCATCCGTACCATTGGTTACGGTTACTACCTCGTACCCCTTCTTCTCCAGAAAAAGCAGGTGTGGACGCAGTAGCTCCATCTCGTCGTCAGCCCAAAGTAATAGTCCGTTTGTCATAACTTATTATTTTTTTTATTAAGAGGTGATAATCTGTGCTTTATTAATTCGTGAGCGGTAAGAGCGTATCGTGTTCTGGCTGATAGCCATTATGTGCTGCAGTTCTTCATCAGTCTTCCCTAAGTGTTCCATTAGTGCAAAGAATATGTACTTGGAAGATAAATGGCGGAAGTTTTGTTCCATGTGAGTGACAAAGGAGGTGTCCACCGTCCTGTAATACTCTATGCAGTCATCAAAGTCGCTGCGACTCCATCGTAAGGTGGTACCTCCTTGCTCAATTTCCTCGTAGCGTTCTTTTCCGTTCTGCAGTAAGGTTCCCTGTCTTGCTTGCAGTTCTGCGATTTTCTGATTCAGCCTCTCAACCTCTTTGCTGTCTGGTTTTCCTTCTTGTTCCAACACTTTAAGTTGGTGACGATATCCTTCAAGATGCCGTATTGTCTCTGCGAGCTTTTTCTTTCCTTTTGTGTTGCGATAGAGAAGGTAAACAGAAATAGCAGTAGCTATCGACAAGAGTATGCAGATAGCAGAGACGACAACATAGAAAAGATGTCTCTCTGATTTCCGTTTCTGCTCTTGCTCAAACTGTTCCTGTAGTCCCCGGATATCCTCGTCTTTCTCTTTCTGGGCAATACTGTCTTTCAGTTCGGCAATTTGCATTGCCGTCTCACTTGCTTCTTTATAAGCTCCTTCCTCCCGTTGACTATTGTAAAGTGCCTGTAGAATTTCCTCCTTCAGGTATAGATTGTCCGTATTCAATGCCTTATGCCACATCTCAAGTGCTTTATCCCGTTCTCCCTTTTTATAATAGATTCGGGCAAGACCTCTGTAAGTATAGGGAGAGGGTTGGATTTTATATGCTTTCATTAGATAGTCCATTGCGGAGGTATCATTTTTTTCTATCAAAGATAAACCAATGTTATCATAAAATGCGACTTGCTCTGTAACTGGAATCTTTTTTATCAGACTTTCACATTTTCTTATATAATAAGAGGCAGAGTCTTTATTATTCATACTATAATAAGCAGAAGACATATTGATAAAAGCATAGGAAATGTTAGAGATGTTGTTTGTCTGATAGGCTGTTTTTAATGCAAGCTTACTGTATTTTAGCGCAAAATCTAATTCTTTGGCATTAAAGTTGATGTTTGCTAAATTTGTATAGATATGGAATGCTAACTCTTTCTCTTCAGGATTGTCTGCAATTAATACTTCAGCATTCTTTAAAGCTAAAGAAGCGTTTCTAATGTCTCCCAAATCTTGTAAGACATGTGCTTTATATCCGTACGATCTTGCTAATTTTTCCTTGTTTTTATGTTTTTTATAGTATGTAATCGACTGCTCCAACGGTTCGACAGAATCAATCTTCTTATGCAATCGGATTTGAGTTCGATACTTCAAAAGCCAATAATATGCAACACACTCTTGGTCATCTAGAGTCACAGGTGCAATATTCTCAAGCATTGCCATAGCATTTTTGTCTCCTCCATGGTTAGCAATGCTATCAATGTTTTTCAGTTGCTGCAAGGTGTTGTTATGTTGGCAACTGGTTAAGCAAAGTATAGCAAAAAGTAAAAATACGGAAGGTTTCATTTTATTTTTCTGCATTTGACTGCAAAGGTACAATAAAAACTCAATATCTCAATATATTTTGCAGTTTTTAGCGTTGCAAGTGTTGCAAAAAGTCCTGTTGCAAATGCGTTGCATTTAATGCAACATTTTGATTCATAGCATGATATGGCCTCTTTCTGTTTGCAACAAAGAGGATGTTTTGCAACGCTAAATATTTGGAAGCTCTGCCCTCCTTTCTTAATTTTGCACTCGGAATTCAAAATCCAAGTAATCAAAAAATAAGTAAACTAAAAAGAATTGAAAAATGAAAAAAGTTATGATGACAATGTTAATGACAGTACTAACCCCTATGGTTGGTGAGTATGTTATTAGTAATGGTGTTTGTAAGGCAGATGAAGTAGTACATGTCAGACCTGATAATTGGCCAGGCGTATCACCTGTGCTTTCATCCTATTATAATGACGAAGAGGACAAACTGTACATTTATGGGACAGAAAAGAATACATTACTAACCGTTAAGGTAATGTATGAAGGACAAATATTCTTGTTTGATACTATACAGCCAGGAGATATCCCAGCCATTTATGATTTTAGTCATGGAGAGAGTGGCATATATCAAGTGATAGTTTCTGATGAAACGACTGTCCATACGTTTTTTGAATTCTACAAAGATTAAATAGTACAATTATTTACATTTATTTACAATTTAAAAATTATTTATTATGAAAAAGTTATTTTTGTATTTAACAGTTACAGTGAGTGTGTTGACAATTTTTTCGTGTTCAACAGATGAAACATCTTCATCTTCATTTTCATTAACTCCCCCCCGCTCAAATCCTTATGATTTTATTGGTAAGTTACACAATGAGGCTTTAGATTACATATATAATTTCAAAATGAGAGAGGTTTCTGATATGGGGGAAGAAAGCATTGATGAACAAAGAGAGGTAATGGAGAATAATTGTTATAACTATCTGAGTCAAACTCTTAAAAGTGATGAGCGTTTCACAATCGATGATTATTATCAAACAGATGACGATGAAGATATAACAAATGCAATGTCAGATGCTTTTAACTCAGTAGAAACTACAAGTGGTGTTCCATTTGCTGATAATCAAACAAGTGTAAACTCAATGATTGACAATATGAATATAAGTTTGACAGCTAAGAATGATTTAAAAGAAATGTATTCACAATTTGATGTGTTGCCTAATAATCTATTATATTCTTATTTAGTAAACAAGGAGCAATTAATTCTTTCTGGAACTTATTCTGAGGCAGATCAAAGAGTTCTCTTGCCAGTTATTTCTATAGGGAAATATAGTATAGATTTTTGGGTAGATCCTACTTCTCCATCTCCCGGCTCGTGGGGTAAGATAGGAAGAGCTGACTTTGTAGGGGCAGCAAGAGGTATTTGGAGTGGTAGGCTTGTTATTGCGGCTTGTTGTATTGGTGGTGTCGCTGGTGGGCTTGCTGCCGCTGGCAGGTATGCGTTTCTTCATGGTGTTGCTGAATCTGCAGTCTATGCTTTTATAGAAGGCGGTATTTGTGATAAAGTAAAAACAGACGATGTTAAGCCTATTGCTAAGACGGATAGTCTTGTTTTTAATCCGTAGTTTAAGTTTTGTATTTGTTCAACTTTTAGGAGTAAGGGAGTTACGGTGTTGTGGTTAAGGTGTTGGACCCGTAACTGCAACTTTCTACTGGAGTTTCGGGCACCACGAAGTATTATCCTAACCCCTAACTCCTTTACTCCTACAACTAGAAAGTTGAATCCATAGTTTTCTTAGTAGGGTTATCATTTAAATTTACTCTTTTATATATGTTAAGTCTTATGTATGTATTTATTCTAATTATTGTGTTTTATGCTATTATGTTTGTGGTGAGTAAGGAATTGTCAAAGTCAGAGCATTATGTGGGAGCAATGGCATTTTCTTCCTGGATGCTGATAGATTATCTCTGCTATGATAACTGGATGATGATTCTTTTGTTGACCATCTTTTCTGGTATAGTAGCCTTTTTCTTGTCCTATCAGAAAGCAAAAAGACTAGATAAGGGATGCTCATTTGCAACCTATGTGCAAAAAGGACAAAAGATTACTAATCGAAAACAAGAGAAAATTCTGTTTTGGCTAGCCTTCATAGTATGTTGTCCCTTAATTTGTAAATATCAAAAGGATACTTTATTTGTAATATGGATCCCTGTTCTATTCTTCGCAATTGAGAGATTCTTGTATATACTGATGAATAGGAAAAAGACTTAGGGTAATTACAATGAAAAGTCATTTAGCCAAAATCATCATTGTCGTTTGCTTGATTGCCGCATTTATTCTGAGCATCCTGGCATATCATCTGTATACTTCTCTTCAAAATCCTATCTGAAGAAGTCATCAGGGAAGTCAACTGGTTCCACATTCTGTGGAGGGGCATCATTACCAAAGAAGTCGTCTTCGTTTTCTTCTTGGGATTGTTGCTCCTCCTCTTCCTCCACTGGTTCCTCGACAATCGTGTCGGGCTGTGTCAGCAGTTGCTGTTGCGGGACGGGGACGGGTGCCAGTTCCTCTCGGAAGAAGATGTCGTAGTCATCGTAACTGTATACTGTTCCCAGCAAGGGGAGGTTCTCGTCACTGATGATGATGCGTCGGCAACCGGCAAGCCGCTGACTCATCTGTATGTTGGCAAACAGCTGGTGGGCATATTGCAATGCCTCGTCGTAGCTGCGGAAACCGCTGACCATCATACGGCTGATAGCTCCATCCGTGTCGATATTGATGTCGAAGTTACGAACCAGGTAACTCGTGAAGTTGTATTTTGCGATGTCATAGAGCAACTGGTTCTGGTTGACACTGTCTGGCGAGTAGGCGAGGATGAAGGTGTAGCGGGTATCCCTGACAGTGCTCAGCGTGTCCATGGCAGTCGAATCGTTAGGATGCTCCAGGTTCTGTCGCTGTCGCCAGATGTCGTCAGCCGTCATACGGCTACCTACTAATCGTCTGCCCTGCTGTACCCCTTTTACGATTTGTCCTGCCATCTCGCTGACCTCACTCTCAGGATACTGCTCCACGATTTGCCGCATCCGTGCCACACAGCTGTCAGCCCGCTGGTTATTCAGCAGGCTCAGTCCCTCGATGAACAGGAACTTAGCACGGTTCTGTCCGTTGGGGAAACGCTCAGCCGACAGTCGGACGTTTGTCTCCACCTCCTTATACCGCTCTTCGCGGAAAGCCTGATAGGTGGCGGCATAGAGTGAGTCCTCGATATGTTGTCCGAAACGCTGGTTCTCTGCATAGTAGGGGTCAGAGAGCAGAATTGTCCACTGGCTCTCCGCATGGCTCTCCTTCATTCTTGCCAGTGCCATCTCCGCTTCATCCCATTTCCCTTGCCGGGCATAGATGAGGTAGAGGTGATACCACGCTTCGTCATTATGCTCGTAGTCAGGGTATTGGGTGACGAGTCGGTAGAGCATGCGATGGCTCAGTGTCAGGTTGTCGAGTTTGTCTTTGAGGATGATGCCAGCCTTCAGGAGCGACTCCATGATAATAGCGTCACTGGCTTGTTTCTGTTCTTCAGTAAACGGTATCTGTGCAAGGTAATACTCTCTGGTATGAGGGTCGCTTGCCTCAGTGGCTACACTGTCCGCTTGTTGCGAGGACGTGATGGAGTCTGTTGACTCTGTGCCGTCCAGCCCCGTCTCCTGCTCCTCTTGTTGCTCCTCGTCTTGGTCCAGTTTCAGTACGGTGAGGTTGGAGCGTTGCCAGTTATCCGCATTGGGTCGTTTACCCCATTGTTGCTCGAAGCGTTGTTTTCCTTGGCTGACAGCCTGTGGGTTGTAGAAATACCAGACGTTGCTCTGTTGCGAGACAGGAGTAGTGGGTCGTCTGGTTGTCTGTGTCTGCGTCTGTGGTAAGTTGCTGCCACCACTCTGCTGCAACTGCTGTTCAGCCTCCGCTTCCTGTTGCTTCCGTTTCTCCTCTTTCTCTTTCCTGATCAGTTCCTGGATGACCCTGTCGATGGCTTTGTTACGCTCAGCCTCCGGCATATTCGCCAGTTGTTGCAAGGAGTCTTGCAGATGGATAGCTTCCGTAAAGGGTACCAGTTCGTCGAGGACCTTGGAGCGCTGGGCAAGTTCCTTATAGCCGGGGCGGTCCTGGTCGAGGAGTCCGATGGCTTCTCCATAGCAGCGTCTTGCGTCACTGTATTTCTCCTGCTGCCAATACAGGTTACCCAACTGCCATAGCAGCACTCCTTTCTCTGTACCGCTGCGAGTCGCTTTCTCATTGCCTTTCTCATAGGCAGCGATGGCGTTGAGGGTGTCCCGCTGGATGAGATAGGTATTGCCGATGGCGTAATATATCTGATCGAGATAGTCCTTGTTGTTGTCAGAGGCAGCCATGCGCCGCAGCCGTTTGATGGTGTTCTTGGCATCCGTCGCCGCCATCACCTCACTCTGTGCGATACGGGCATTGAACTCCAGCTCATAAGGCGGGTTAAGCCGGATGACGCGCTTATAGGCATCGTATGCCTGCTGGCGATGCCCCTGCAGTGTCTCTATCTGTCCCATCAGGAACCACATACGGGCACGTTGTTTCTTCCTCCGCTCATGACGGATAGCCTTGCGAAGATAGATGACTGCTTCTTGCCAGTGCTCACTGCGGATATGATAGTCGGCAAGGGTGTAGTCCCAGTCTGCGGCGGCTCTGCGTGGTATGGAGTCACGCCGCTGCTTCGTGATGAGGTCTTCTGCCTCATACAGCCAGTTCATTTCCGCATAGCATTTTGCCTGCCAAGCCCTGGCACGTGCCAGTATGACAGGTTGTGTCTGATACAGGCGAGCCATGTATCCGAAAGTGGCGGCAGCCTCCTCGAACTCTCCTTTCTGGAACTGTGACTTACCCATCAGCAGCCAAGCCCTCCAGAGGAACGGGTTATACTCTTTGCGGTTAAGCCATTCCAGGTCTTTCTTCGTCTTCCGCCTGTTCTTTTTCCATACGGGCCGTGACTTGATGCTGTGTCTGCGGATCGCCTTCTCAGATTTCTCAATGGCACGGTCGAACTGCGACTTTCCGATGTCTTTGCTGTTTTTGTTGGCAACGGTGTAGAGAGGGATCATCTGGGTATGGTCGTCCTTGTTCCCGGTCTCTTTCTCCAGACTGCCTTCGATGAAAGCCTGTGAGCCGTTGAAGTATGTGTTGTAGCGGGCGTGGAACGAATGCCACCAGCGCATGGTTGAAGTGTTCTTTTTCGTAGAGCACGCCACCATGAGTAACAACAGCAGGATGAGTCCGCAGGTCTTCTTTCCTTTCTCCACCAAGTCGGCAAGTTTACATTCCGCTCTGCTGCTGCATGAGCCGCAGTCGCCCTCTTTTTGCACGACAGGCTCGTCGTCACCCCTTGAGAGGATGGCGGCGACAATGCCGAGCAGGACAAGTAATCCGATGACGATGAACAGGAAATCCACGATGCCTCTTTAATCTTTAACTTCTATGTGGAACCCGCATTGCGAGAGGTCGTCCCAGTAGTTAGGATATGACTTGGTGACCACCTTGGGGTTGTTGATACGTAACTGTCCAGTGCAGAATGCCGCAGGGGCAAAGGCAAGTGCCATGCGGTGGTCCTCGTAAGTGTCGATGCCGTCTGCCATGTTTGGCTCACAACGCTCTCCGTCCCAGATGAGTTCACTGCCATTCACGTCTTTGATGATATATCCCAGCTTACGCATCTCCTTCTTCAGAGCCTCGATGCGGTCGGTCTCTTTGATTTTGAGGGTCGACAGTCCAGTGAAGTGGAAGGGCACGTTCAGCAGGGCGCAGGTCACGACAAATGTCTGTGTCAGGTCGGGCGCATTGATGAAGTCATATTCCAGCCGTGGGATGCACCGTCCTGATTTCTTGATGGTGACCACAGAGGGGACTCCCTGCTTAGTAGCCTGGAACTGGGTCTTCACACCCAGCAGACTGAAGATATAACGTAAGGAGGAGTCACCTTGCTTGGAGCCGTCTATGAGTCCTTCGAGCTGCACCGTCGCCTCTTCGTCTTTTGACAATGCGACCATCTCATACCAGTAGGAGGCACCGCTCCAGTCGTTCTCGATATAGTACTGACGCTCCTTGTATAGCTGAGGACGTACCTCGATAGTCTCGAAATTGCTCCATTCCGCATCAGCTCCGAACTCACGCATCGTCCATAGTGTCAGGTCGATATAAGGCCGTGAGATGATGTCGCCAGTCAGTTGGAGTGTCAGTCCGTTATTTAAGACTGGTCCGATCATCAGCAGGGCAGAGATATATTGTGAGCTGATGTTACCGGGCACTTCCAGCAAACCACCCTCCAGGCGTTTGCCACGGATGCGGAGTGGGGGGAATCCCTCTTCGCCCACATACTCAATGTCGGCACCAAGGAAGCGCAGTGCGTCTACCAAGATACCGATGGGGCGGTGCTTCATGCGCTCTGTCCCCGTCAGCACATGCTCCTCACCCTCTTTCACTGCCAGGAAAGCGGTCATAAAGCGCATCGCTGTTCCTGCCGCTTTGATATTAATCTCGTAGGGATTGTCCTTCAGTGCGGCGACGATGACTTCCGTGTCATCACAGTTAGACAGATTCTCCGGCAGCACACCTCCCCCTGTCAGGGCATGAATAATCAGTGCTCTGTTGGAGATACTTTTCGATGCCGGTAGTTTAGCTGTGTATTGGAGTCGGCTTGGTGCCGTAATCGTATATTGTGTCATTCTACGTACCTATTTTTATATATAACGTTACAAAGATACGGCAAATTGCCGTAATAACTGAAAAAAGTCCGTTAAAAATTTGCAATTACCGAAATAAAGCCGTACCTTTGCATCCGATTTCAGAGAAATCATTGTAAAAGGATCGGGATTTAGCGCAGTTGGTAGCGCACACGTCTGGGGGGCGCGAGGTCGCTGGTTCGAGTCCAGTAATCCCGACTGAAAGAGAATCCAAACCGCTGTTCGTCAGTAGTTTGGATTTTTTTAATGCTTCAATTATGTTATATGTATGTTACATGTTTGCCAAACATGTAACATGCCATAAAGCCTCTGGTTATCGGGGTTTGCGCCCTGTCATGTTATAAGGTTATATGTTTTTGCGGAATTCATAAAAATCAGTTACCGACTGAGGGGCATTCAGTTACCGACTGAAGCCCACTTTCCTACCGACTAAAGCCTGTTTTCATTACGATTAACGCCTCCATTTGATAAGGATATAGTTTATCCCTCGTTCCGATACCTCCTAAGGGGGCACTCCGATACCTCCTATGGGTGACGCAAGACATCCCTATGGGGGTAAAGGAACTATCCCCAAGACCCTTAGAGATAATCCCCAAGCCTCACGAAGCCCGTACCTTCGCCCCACGGAGGCGGCACCTTCGACCCTTGGAGGCGGCACCTTCGCCCCTCGAAGCCCGGGGCTTCGCTCCACGGAGCCCAGGGCTTCACACCCCACATGCAGTATTTTGGTAAACATAGTAACTGTGTTGAGTGAATATTTAGGGCAAAAACGCCATTCGTTGTCACCCTTGTCACCTCGTTGTCACACGTAACATGCTGATTTTCAGAAAGTGTTGCAAGGTGGCAACGGTTGCAAGGGTAAAAAACTTTATGTATGCGCGCGTGCGCGCGAGGAATTCTGATACTCCTATCAAATAATACGAGTATCCTCCATCTTTTTTCGCATTCTTTGCAGATGTATCTATGGATTGATGGCAGGTGCCAGTCCCCATTGTATTATCAGAATGCCATATAAATTAATAATGTATAATTTTGGAAGTAAATAGTTTAATTCTCATAAAAAAGAAGTATCTTTGCAAACAAAACCTCATACATCAATGTTTAAAATATACATCAATGAATTAGGTCGCATACGTGATGCGGTAATAGATGTGAAACCAATGATGGTCTTCACGGGTGATTCGGGATTAGGTAAAAGCTATACTGCATTCCTGATATACCATGTGTATAGTGTCCTGGCAAATGACAGGATAAAATATTTTGTTGAGGATAAAATCCAAGCGTTGGGAGAAAATAAAGATAAAGGTTTTACATTCAAATTCCAAGATCTTAGGTTGTGGATGAATCGAGATGCATCACAATATCTTGGTTATCTTGTAGGTAATAAAGAATTCACTTGTGACGTAACTTATACTTTTGATTTGCCTGATGATTTAGTCATAAACGTGAATACATCATTGGAAAGTTCCCTCAGGCGGGTCAATGTCAATGGGGCATCTTCTTTTTTCCCTGACGACTTTTCTGATTGGACGCGTATCTATGCTCATAGTTTGAACCATTTTTTTTCCTCCATCATATTCAAGCAAACCGTGATTCCTTATTTGATGCCACCAGCAAGGGCAGCGTTTATGGGAGCAAAAAATGCCAAGTCAGCATTTCAAGGGATTGGAATGTACGAGCGTTTCGTAGATTTTAATGATTGGGTATCCTCTGCCCGTCCAAGGAAAATTCCGAATGACCAGTTTTTCCAAAGTATGATGAGGCGACTAACTAATGGAGAAATTGAATTAAGAGACGGTCAAACCTTTTTGCGTCTTCCAACAGGCACATCCATACCTATCAGTGCAGCTGCTTCGTCCGTAAAGGAATTGGCACCATTGTTGTTGCTGTTACAGTCAGAATTGAATATCAGTGCTTACTCACTGCTTTTCGAAGAGCCAGAAGCGCATGTTCATCCTAAAAGTCAAGATCTGGTGGCAGATTTGATAGCCCGCTGTTTCAATCGTGGTGTGCAATTTCAAATAACCACCCATAGTGATTTTATCCTTGGTCGATTCAACCAGCTGATACGTTTGGGGAATCTCCGTCGCAAAAATCCAGAAAAATTTAAGCAGTATTGTAATGATAATCAGGAAAGTGAGAACCTGTATCTTGATTACGAGCAGATGGGGGCTTATTATTTTAAAGTGCAAGGTGCCAGTGTTATCATCGAGGAGCAAGATATCAGTAATGGAATCCCCTTTACAACATTCCATGAAATCATCAATCGACAAGAGCAGGTAGATGACTTAATAGAACAATACATGGAGGACTGAGCAGCAATGGAAGTATATGACAAACTAACAAAAGTTTATCCGTCTGAGCACTTCTCTCTAAGCAACACGCAAACGGTGATCGAAGAGGATGAAAAGGGGGCTGCTACGCATGAGGTCATCATTGAGCACGCAGGTGTGGATGTCCTGAAAATCAGCAAGAGCCTGCTGGCTTTAGAACGTGATTCTATTGCCAATAATCCACATGCTTTTGTGTGTGACGGTGTCATAGCCATTGACGAAAAGAACAAATTCATTGGTTATTTTGAATTGAAGTCATTATGTTCTACCAATAATGTTTTAAAAGCAAGAGCTCAAATTATAGACAGTCAGCATCATCTGCGGTCAATTGCATCGAAAAGTGCCATTGACATGACTTCCTATACAGAAAAAGGAATAGTTGTTTCCCAGCCAATTTCTGATGAAGCCCGTCGTAAAGCCCGTCTTCGTCGGCAGATGTATGATGAGCGTGGCAACGGTTTTTCTCCTTACCATTTCTTGCTGAACCTGTTGAAAGGTAAAGCTGTTGCCGATGAAACAGGTATGCCTCTTCTCTATTTTGAAGCAGGG
>Ga0247611_10000685_pt1 | contig 66404 bp, 65 predicted proteins | sample 177DNAGHGhighgp2_FD_192422 | JGI IMG/M metagenome (GOLD analysis project Ga0247611, IMG submission 192422) | Sheep rumen microbial communities from Palmerston North, Manawatu-Wanganui, New Zealand - 1770 DNA GHGhigh gp2 | ecosystem: Host-associated > Mammals > Digestive system > Stomach > Rumen...
AGTGGCAAGACAAGTCACAGAGTTCAGTTTTGTGCAGCCCTTGAACATATTATTGTAGCAACGGGTTTCCAGTGTCGTAGCAGGCAGCGCGGGAGCGGTGGTCAGGCTCGTACAGCCTTCGAACATATAGGAATAGCAGCCATAAGCCAGTGTCGTAGCAGGCAGCGCGGGAGCGGTGGTCAGGCTCGTACAGTCATAGAACATATTATAGTAGCAATAGTCTGCCAGTGTCGTAGCAGGCAGCGCGGGAGCAACGGTCAGACCTTCGCAGCCTTCGAACATACTGTCATAGCAGTCATCATCCAGTGTCGTAGCAGGCAACTCGGGAGCAACGGTCAGGCTGGTGCAGCCTTTGAACATATAATGATAGCAGTACTCCGTCAGTGTCGTAGCAGGCAGAACCAGTTTCTTAGTGTCGTGACTATACAGATTCGTGCAACCATTAAATAACGACTCAAAAGCGCGATCGGCAGTCAGCTCAGTCGCAGTGGCAAAATTTTCCTCATCCACCAGACTCATGATGTTGCCATAGATATAGCAGCCGGTATAACCGGATCCGATTTTGGTGCCAGAATAGCTTTTAATGCTTGTGCCGTTGCCAAAGAACTGCACCTTGTCGCCCTCATTAACATTCAGATTCAATCTCTTACCGTCTGCATCGTAGTAATAATCTTCCGTGATTGTCTTTTTCTCTTCGTCGTTCTTTTTGTACTTCATGCCGACGGGAGGATTCTCTACAACAATCTGACCGTAATCCTTTGCCTCGAGCGTCAGCGGAGTCTCCTTCTGTGCCCACGCGCCCGTAGCTGTCATCAGCAGCAGGGCAAGAATTGAAAGTAGTTTTTGTTTCATACTTGTTTTGTTTTAAAGATTAAACTTATTGTGAATAATATATGCTTGTATGCACACGAAGAAGCGGCTGCGAAGGAGCATGGCTCTCCGCAGCAACAGATGCGCCCGACGCAGCCTTACGGCGGCATCGGAACGGCATGGGGTTACAATGTTGTCTAATAAATGGGGGGGGTAGAAATCACTCCGCTCCTACCGCCAACGACGGTCTCACCCGTCCTACCTCCGAATGTCGGGCAGGGCGCAGCGGCGTGGCGGTATGTCAGTGTAATGCGGTGCATTGTGTTGGGATAAATGTTATTACAGCGGCAAAGATACACATAATCTTCCAATAAACAATGAAAAGTGGGGAAAAATCAGAGAATGTTTGGTTTTTAATTCGATTTGTGCTACCTTTGCAGTGATGAATAAAAAAACAAAACAACTACTTAAGACATGAGATTCAAGGAAGAGATCAACGAGAGCTATACGATGACGGAAGCCATCAAGGAGGCGCAACGCTGTCTGCACTGCAAGGTGCCACAATGTAAGAAGGGATGCCCCATCAGTAATGATATCCCCGACTGGATTCATGAGTTGAAGAAGGGTAACCTGGGAAATGCCATCAGCATCATCCGTGCCAAGAGCAACCTGCCTGCTGTCTGCGGACGGGTCTGTGCCCATGAGAAACAGTGTGAGGGCAGTTGCGTGCTGGGAAAGAAAGGGCAGCCTGTGAATATCGGGAAACTGGAACGCTTCGTTGCAGACTTCGACTCTGACAACGAGCTGACGCATGAGGATATCGCGGAGAAGACCCGTGGCAAGGTGGCGGTCATCGGTGCGGGACCTTCCGGTATCACGGTGGCTGGTGACCTGGCTCGTGAGGGCTTTACCGTGGAGATTTTTGAGATGGAGGCGCAGTGTGGCGGTGTGCTACGCTATGGTATCCCGGAATACCGACTGCCCAAGGAGGTGGTGGCTCGTGAGATCCGCTATATCGAGAAGATGGGTGTGGTGATCCACCGTAACACGCATGTCGGTGTAGAGATTACCGTCGACAGCCTCTTCGAACAGGGCTTCGACGCTGTCTTCATCGGCACGGGACTCAGCAAGCCGAAGTCGCTGGAGATTCCTATCTGGAAAAACGGCAGCTGTATCTCCGAGGGCGAGGGTGCCACGACATGCAAGGACTTGAAGCGCATCCGCCTTGCCACCCATTTCCTGCGTCGTGTGGAACTGATCTCCGAGGGATTCATGCAGCGTGACGAGCTGCCTGTCGACACGGGGGCACGCGTCTTCGTCATCGGCTGTGGCAACACGGCGATGGATGCTTCCCGTACTGCATTGCGTATCGGAGCCTCGCAGGTGGAGATTGTCTACCACAAAGGGATTGACACCATGTCGGCACTGCATGCGGAATATGACGATGCCGTCAATGAGGGTGTGCGTTTCAATTGGTGGAGCAGTATCACGGAGATTCATGTGGACGACAACCTCGACATCACGGAGATTGTGCTGGAGACCAAGGAGCCAGACAAGGAACCTGTCCGCCAGACCCTTCCTGCCAACAATATCATCTTCGCCATCGGTGCCACACCAGCTACGAAAATCGTACGCACCACCTCTGGACTGGAGAATGATGACAAGAAATTCCTTATCACCCGTGAGGTGCCTTATGGCATGACGACCCGCAAGGGGGTCTTTGCCGGAGGTGACGTGGTAGGCAGACAAGCCACCGTTGTCCATGCCATGCAGGATGCGAAGAAGGTGGCTCAGGGCATCGCCCAGTATGTGGATGCCGTCAAACTGATGAAGATGATTAATATGTAAATACAAAAGAGCCGCAGGTCAATGAAGATCTGCGGCTCTTGGTTATTAAATGTTACTTACTCTCTTATCTCAGACCACGATTAGCCATCGTTACGTTGAGCAGCATCACGTACTTCTTGTACTGATCCTTGTTCAGAACGTAGTTCATGTAACCCAGGTCCTTGCGGATGGCTGCGTCAACACGGGCATTACGCTCATCCTTACCATACTGTGTGGCGAACATCATCTCAGAACAGAAGGTCTTGTGAATTTCAGACACTGCCTCTCTCTGATCGTTGGCAAGATTCAGGGCCTTGCTCAAAGCGTCCATGTTGACACTCAGGTTATAGGCCTCTGCATTGTTGACACTGTTCATGTTCTCGTTCTCAGCAAATGTGAGCGTCAGGCTCATCATAGCTACAACAGTTAAAAACAATCTTTTCATTTTTGTTACCCTTTCTTTTCTTTACTCAGAGCGGTTGTGTTATTTCCGCCCTTACTTATTTAATAATGTTATCCTAACTCGCGCTACCCTTTCGGGCTTATGCGCTTTTTGTTTTTGACGATGCAAAGGTACGGCTTTTTTTGATACGCTCCAAACTTTTCAGGGTGCTGTGTGCGGAAACAGCCCGAATTCTTGACCTCGGTCAAAGAATCGGAGTTTTATTGATTTTTTATCATTTTCGCATTAAACGCAGTTGTTTTTTGCCTATTTCAAAATAATTTCGTAACTTCGCAGCCAAATTATATACTAAAGCAGACTATGAGTGAAATGACCCATAAATACATTGCCGTAAGCTACCGCCTGTTCATAGACGGAGACAATGGCAAAGAGATGGTTGAGGAGGCTACGAAAGAACAACCTTTCTATTTCCTCTCAGGCTTCGGCATCGCACTGGATGCCTTTGAGAAAAAACTGATTGACGTTCCCCAGGGGGAGAACTTCGACTTCTCGCTGGAGAAGGAGGAGGCTTACGGTGACTACGTGCTGGAGCATGTGGTGGAGCTGGACCGCGCCATCTTTACCATCGACGGCAAGTTTGACAACGAACATATCTTTGTGGATGCGGTAGTGCCCTTGCAGAACGAGGACGGCAACCGTTTCTACGGCAAGATCGTGGAGGTTGGAGAAGAGAAGGTGAAAGTGGACCTGAACCACCCGCTGGCTGGCGAGACCCTGCATTTCGTAGGAGAAGTACTGGAGAACCGTGAGGCTACCGAGGACGAGGTGCGCAGCATGATAGCCCGCATGAGCGGAGGCTGCGGCGGATGCGGTGGCGGCTGTCATAAGGACGGCTGTGAGGGTGACTGCAACTGCGGCAGTTGTGGAGGATGTAACTAAAACAACAATATGAATACATTTGGCAACATATTCACGCTGACGACGTTCGGCGAGAGTCATGGCGAGGCGATAGGTGGCGTTGTTGACGGCATGCCGGCAGGTATTGCCATCGACGTGGACTTCATCCAGAGCGAACTGAACCGCCGCCGCCCGGGACAAAGCAGCATCACGACCAGTCGCCAGGAAGGGGATGTGGTGGAACTGCTCAGCGGTGTCTTTGAGGGACGGAGTACAGGATGTCCCATCGGCTTTATCGTGCGTAATACCAACCAGCACTCGCAAGACTATGAGAATATGCGCCAACTGTATCGTCCTTCGCATGCCGACTATACATACGCTACCAAATATGGTAACAGAGACCATCGAGGCGGAGGCAGGTCGTCGGCACGTATCACCATCAGCCGTGTGGTAGCCGGCGCATTGGCAAAACTGGCACTGCAACAACTGAATATCAGTGTTCAGGCATACACGTCGCAGGTGGGGAACATCCAACTGGACAGGGACTATCGGAAATACGACCTGTCGCAGACAGAGACAAATATCGTACGTTGCCCGGATTCTGTGAAGGCCGCTGAGATGATACAGCTTATCTCACAACTGAGGGCGGAGGGTGATACCATAGGAGGTGTCATCACCTGCGTAGTGAAGGGATGCCCTGCAGGACTGGGAGAACCGGAGTTCGGCAAGTTGAACGCAGCCCTGGGCTCAGCAATGCTGGGAATCAATGCAGTAAAGGGGTTCGAGTACGGCGAGGGCTTCGACGGGGTGACGGCTCGTGGATCGGAACAGAACGATGTCTTCGTGAATATCAACGGACAGATATCAACACTAACCAACCATAGCGGAGGCATCCAGGGGGGTATCAGCAACGGTCAGGACATCTATTTCCGTGTGGCTTTCAAGCCCGTGGCTACCTTACTCCGTGAGCAGGACACGATAGATGTCTACGGAAATGCCACCAAACTGACAGCAAAAGGACGACATGACCCATGCGTATTGCCCCGTGCCGTTCCTGTGGTGGAAGCCATGGCTGCCATGACCGTTTTGGACTATTATTTGCTTAATAAATCGACGAAATTGTAGTTTTTCGCATTAAAATACAAAAAAAAATCGAAAAGCCTTGGTCGTTTAAATATTTTATACTACCTTTGCAATTGCAATTGACGGGTTTGTGAAAATCCCCAATATGCTTTAGTTAAGTCTAGTTTAGTTTTTGTGTTGGTTGAGAGCAGTCGTTTGACTGCTCTCAAATTTTTCTCAATCCAGACACCCGATAATCTCCGATACTGACTGGCAACCATGCTGGTCAAGCCATTCGTCGATACCGTCACGCACCTTGATAGTCACAGCGGGATCGATGAAGTTTGCCGTACCTATCTCTATGGCTGTGGCACCTGCCATCAGGAACTCGATGGCATCACGGGCATTCATAATACCGCCCAGACCGACCACAGGAATCTTCACGGCTTTTGCCACCTGCCATACCATGCGGAGGGCTACAGGCTTCACGGCAGGACCACTGAGTCCGCCTGTGTTGATGCTGAGTACAGTACGGCGTCTCTCAATATCTATCGCCATTCCCATCAGCGTATTAATCAGAGAGACACTGTCGGCTCCTTGTGCCTCACAGGCTCTGGCAATCTCGGCTATATCGGTGACATTGGGGGAGAGTTTCACTATCAGCGTCTTGTGATAACGCTCACGCACTGCTTTCACCACACTCTCGGCTCCGGCACAGGTGACCCCGAACGCCATTCCTCCATCTTTCACATTCGGACAGGAGATGTTCAACTCGATGGCTGGGATACGGTCCAAAGCATCAATACGGGCGGCACACTCGGCATAGTCCTCGGGAGACGAGCCGCTGACATTGACAATCATGTTGGTATCGATATCCTTAATCTGCGGATAGATATGCTCACAGAAATAGTCCACTCCCTTATTCTGTAGCCCCACGCAGTTGAGCATGCCCTGCGGTGTCTCTGCCATACGGGGATAGTCATTGCCCTCACGGGGATTCAATGTCGTACCTTTGACAATAATGCCTCCTAAGCCGTCAAGAGGAATGAAATCTGCGAACTCCAAACCATACCCGAAGGTTCCTGAAGCCGTCATCACTGGATTCTTCAATGACAAACGACCTATATTGACTCTTAAATCTGCCATAACAACTGTTTTACGTTAAACACTGGTCCTTCCTTACAAACACAGAGATTTCCTTTTGTGGTCTTCTCAACACAACACAGACAGGCTCCCAGCCCACATGCCATCATATTCTCCAGAGAAGCCTCACACTCAATATCTGCCTGGCGGGCATATCGTGCCACGGCAACCATCATAGGCTTGGGACCGCAGGTGGCAATGCGGTCGAAATGCTCATGCTGCAGAATGGAGTGGTTGGTCACAAAACCTTTCTCTCCCTCCGAACCATCCTCCGTGGTCACAAACACACGACCATACTGCTTAAAGAGGTCTATCTCCAACAAATCGGCTTTCGTACGGGCTCCTAGCAGGAAAGTAGGCTCGATATTCTTCTTCCACATCTCGGCACCCATATACAACAGGGGGGCAACACCTACACCTCCTCCTACAAGCAGGATACGCTCCTGTGGAGTCTGGGGCATCGTAAAACCATTTCCCAAAGGCAATACACAGTTGACGGTATCACCAGCCTTCAACGCACCTAAACGACGGGTGCCATCACCAATGGTGGCTACCAACAACCATAACTCATTACCTAACTTATCGACAAAGTTGATGGAAATGGGACGACGCAGGAATGTCGTGTCCGAACCATCTACGCGAACCTCCACAAACTGACCGGGTACCATGTCGGGAAGGGGACGGTCATCTGTCAAACGGAGCAACACATGCTTAGGACTAATACGTTCTGCTTGTTTGACGGTCAAATCAAGAATGCATTTCTTCATATACATTATATTATAAAAATCTTGGTGCAAAATTAAGAAAAAAAAATGAGAACACTGCTATTGTGCTCTCATTTAGATTTCATCGGAACAAAGGTTTCATAGGTTTGGTCGTCATAATAAACCCGAATCTCAGTGACTTTTCGTGGTTCTTTGTCAATTATTTTCACAACATTATGGGCATTTTCCAATGGTGTGCTATGAACACCTTGAGAAAAAGAGGTAACTGGAGGATCAGAAACCGGATGATCGAAGTCAAGCATCTGCTCTGATGTGGACTGCTGGATAGGAGCTGACCCTTCTGGTGCAGGAGTCACATACATATTTCCATTACCCATCAACAACCAATCGGTGTTGATAGAGGGCAATTTGTTTTTAATCGCCTCGACCACATTCAGGGTGGGGCGCGTCCTACCAGTGAAAATACTACTCAACGTTGCAGGTGACAATCCTATGAAATCTGCGAACACTTGTTGACTCATGTGTTGCTCTTCCATGATGCGTTTAATTCTATCTTTCATTTCTAATCAAGTCATTTTAGCGTAAAAAGCTTATTTTTTCTAAGACTTTACAAAGATAAAACAAAAAATTGGAATACACAACAAAAGAAAAGAATATTTTCAAATTTAAAATTCACGTTTTGAACTTTAAACTTGTAAAGTGTAATGTGTAAGTCTGTGGTTTTGTTTGTTGGATTTGTAAATCAAAATCAATACATCTAAAGCGGAACCGCAATTAAATGTAATACTTTTCTATAACTATCTGATTATATACAAGTTAATTGTTGCAGAATAAGAATCCTACATAGAAATATGCACTTTTGGTAGACGTTAAATAATTGCCGTTTTCTAACTTTACAAGAATAAAAGCGTATAAGATGCAGAATTTTAATGATTTACACAAATCAACACACAGAGAATATACATTAATTAGGTATTCTGACGAGGCTGGTTTTAATTTCTATATCTACATTTTTGTTTAAAAATAAAGATTGATTTGTAAATCACAGGGCGTTTGGTTTTCAAAATTAAGCCAACACTCTAAACACTTTAGCATCCAAAATTCACAGAACAAAACATTAAAAAATCATAACACTAAATCCTGAAGGCAAAAAACGACTGAATTATCAAAATTTTGAAGAATTTCGAGCAAGCGGTCAAACTGTTCAGAATTCGCGAAAATAGAAGGGGGTAAAATGGCAAAATTTGCTTTATTTATCGGCTTTTGATGCCCAAATTTTATGTATGGATTTTAGGTGAAAATAGAAAAAAAACGACCCTAAAAGGACCGTTTTTAATGTAAAATGAAGAAGATTAGCTCCTTCATCAGCTCCCCTGGAGGGGTGTTTGGGTTGTCCAAACCCTTACTTTTGGCATCAATTTCCCTTATTTTGCTGATAATCTGCAACACTTTCATTCCAGTGTAGTTCCGCATGCCCGTCATATAGTCTTTTGCCAACCACGAACTACGCAAATCCAACCACTGCGCTACCCCATCCTGGCTGTTTTTCTGTGGACAATAATGTGCCAGCATCAGATTTTGGAAGTAATTAAAGAGCAACGGGAGAAACGAATAGATACTTCCTGCCTTAGGATTTTCGTCAAAATATTTCACAATCTGGTTTGCCTTGAAAATATTTCTGTTCACAACGGCATCCCTAAGCTCATATCCGTTAAAGTCTTTGCTCACCCCTATCTGGTCTTCCACCACCTGTGGTGTCACTCTCTTATCATTATCAGGGAGCGACAGCAGCACCTTATCCAACTCACCGACCAGACGACTCAGATCGGCTCCTACAGCATCTGCAATGAGTTGGGTGGATTTGGGATCAATACTGGCATTCTTAGCCTTCAGATAGCTCTCTATAAAGGCTGGAAGGTCACGTTCACGCAGTTTTTTGCTCTCAAAAAGCACTCCTGCCTGCTGGATAGCCTTCACATATTCCTTTTTCCGACCATCTATCGAGCCATTTTTATGACACATCACGAGAATAGTAGAGGACATTGGAGACTTAAAATACTTCTCCAGAGGCTCCGTATTCTTCACATTCTGGGCTTCTTTGACAATGATGACCTGATGCTCGGACATCATCGGATAACGTTTTGCTGCATCAACAATCTGAGACGCATTGACATCAGAACCGAACAGGACTGTCTGATTAAAGTCCCTTTCTTCAGGCTGCAGCACGTTCTCCGCAATCCAATTACTGATTTTATCGATATAATAAGGCTCATCTCCCATCAGGTAATAGACAGGAGAGAAATGGCGAGCTTTCAACCCACTCATAATAGTATCGTATGTCACTACAGCCTGAGCCATGATGCAAAGATACAAAATTATTAGGAATTAGGAATTAAAAATTAGGAATTATTTCGTACCTTTGCAATATGTACGAACTGAATCTTCCAAAATTCAAGATACAATTGGGGGGTACACGGGAGAAACCAGAGATATTCGATTTCCTACGCCGCCGCTATGTGAAACTGACTCCTGAGGAGTGGGTGCGCCAGCATTTCGTGCATTGGCTGGTGGAACAGAAAGGCTATCCTAAGGGACTTCTTGGCAACGAGATAGAATTAAGGGTAGCAGATAAGAAACTGCGGTGTGACTCTGTTCTATACGACCAGCAGACACGCCCCAGGATGATTATTGAATACAAAGCCCCCACCATCCCTTTGTCGCAAAAAGTATTCGACCAGATATCCGCTTATAACCTGCTGTTGCATGTGGATTATTTAGTTATCAGTAATGGCATGGAGCATTACTGTTGCAGGATGAACTACGAAAACAACAGCTACGACTTCCTGCAGGACATTCCTGATTATAAAACAATATAGGCGTGGAACAATCCACGCCTATTATTATAAATATGTATTTGTTTGTTTATGCCTCCTCGGGAGTTGGAGTATCCTCCGCAGCTTTCTTTGTAGTCTTGCGGATAGCACGCTTACGTGTCTTCTTCTCCTCCACACCTGTCGGAGTAATCTTAACACCTGCCAGTTCCGGGTCTATCATGATACGACCGCAATACTCACAAACGATGATTTTCTTGTGCATTTTGATATCCAACTGACGCTGGGGTGGAATCTTATTAAAGCAACCACCGCAGGCATCACGCTGTACATAGACGATTCCGAGACCGTTACGGGCATTCTTACGGATACGCTTGAAAGATGTCAAGAGACGAGGCTCAATCTTTGCCTCCAAATCCTTCACCTTTGCCTTCAACTTATCCTCCTCGGCACGGGTCTCTTCCATAATCTCGTCCAGTTCACCCTTCTTTACCTCCAGAGCCTGCTGACGGTCCTGGATAATCTCCTGGTTCTTGGCAAGTTCCTCCTGTTTCTCTTCAATACGGAACTGTGCCTCTTTGATTTTCTTGTTGCACAGCTCAATCTCGAGAGACTGGAACTCAATCTCCTTAGTCAGTGTGTCGTACTCACGGTTGTTCTTCACATCGTTCAACTGGTTCTTGTAACGCTCCACACTAGCTTTTGCTGTCTCTATCTCACCTTTTTTCTGTGAGATAGCCACCTCATACTCTTTGATATCACTCTGTATCTTATCAATACGAGTGGTCAAGCCTGCGATCTCATCCTCAAGGTCTTGTACTTCCAGAGGCAGCTCACCTCTCAAGGCACGCTTCTCGTCAATACCAGAGAGCGTGGTCTGCAGCTGATAGAGAGTCTTCAGACGCTCCTCAACCGGCATGTCTGTTGGGTCTTTCTTTGCCATAGTTTTTCTTTTATTTTTTCAACATTCGATATTTCGTTATTTCGATATTCGACTAAAGATAAATAATCGGGTTAGTGCATGTCTCAGCGATTTCGGCACGTATCTCCGGACACTCCTTCTGAAGGATGTCACGGAATATCTCGCTGGTATACTGCTCACTCTGATAATGCCCGATGACACATATCTGGATGCGCTGCTCATAACCGAAATACTGGTGATAGTGCATCTCCCCTGTGATAAAGGCATCAGCTCCTTGCCGAAGGGCATCGTCAAGCAGGAAATCACCGGCACCGCCACAGATGGCGACACGCTGAATAGGACGGCGTAGCAACTCATTGCACATGGCACACTCCACATCAAACTGCTTTTTCACGAACAGCACAAAGTCATCGGCAGCCATTGCCTCTGGCAACACACCGACAACACCACTACCAGCCTCTATACCATCTACCGTCTTTTGAGCGAAGAACCTAACATCCTTCAGTCCCAAGTGCTCTGCAATCTTCCAATTGACTCCATCCTGTGCATTATCCATATTGGTATGCATCGAGATGACAACGACATCATGTTTGATAGCCTTGATGACAGCGCGCTGTACGTCATTCGCATCCGTTATCTGTTTCAGTCCGCGGAACAGCAAGGGATGATGGCTCACGATGAGGTTACACCCCTTCGCGATTGCCTCGTCAACAATGCGTTCGTTGACATCCAGACACAATAATGCCCCTGAAACCTCCGCCTCTGTCAGTCCTACTTGCAGGCCAGCATTATCCCAGCTTTCCTGTAAGGGCAGAGGCGCGAATCGTTCAAGGGCGCTCAGCACTTGCTTTATCTTCACGCTTCTAAAATTTTTGCAAAGGTATAAAGAAAAAATGAAGAATTAAAAGATTGAAGAATTGAAATGCCTTTTCTTGTCGTTTTTTAACACTTCAATCCTTCAATTCCTTTAATCACTTCGCTTTGTAAAAGCGTCTTATGACGATTACTTTAATTCTTCAATCCTTCTCATGACAGTAGCTCGACCCATCAAAACAATGAGTACACAGCCGCTCCTTAGGTATTCCGATAGACGTTATAAGGTCTTCCAGACTGGCGAACTTCACACTCGTCAGACCCAGGCGGCGGGCTATCTCATTGACCATCCGCTGGTATTCGGGTGAACCTGTCTTCGCATAAGCTTCCAGATTCTTGGAGTCATCACCCTCAAAATCCTTGATGATGCGACGGGTTATCAGTTCCAGGTCACTCTTCGACGAGGTGAATCCTATGTATTTACAGCCATAGACCAGTGGCGGACACGAGATGCGTACATGCACCTCCTTGGCACCATTCTCAAAGAAGGTGCGGACATTGTCACGCAACTGGGTACCACGGACGATGGAGTCATCACAGAACACGACACGCTGGTCTTTCAGCATTGCCGCATTAGGAATCAGTTTCATACGAGCCACCAGGTCACGACGCAACTGGTTACCAGGTGTAAACGAGCGCGGCCATGTCGGAGTATATTTCAGGACAGCACGCTTATAAGGTATCTTTTTACCATGTGAGTAGCCCAAAGCCATACCCACGCCAGAGTCAGGGATGCCACAGACAAGGTCTGCTTCCAGGTCCTTGTCTTTCTCACCCATCAGGCAACCGTTCCTCTCACGCACCAACTCCGTGTTGATTCCCTCATAGTCACTGGCAGGAAAACCATAATATACCCAGAGGAAAGAGCATATCTGACAACGGCTGAGCGGTTTCTGCATCACCTCTACGCCATCGGCTCGCAAACGAACGATCTCACCGGGACCTACGTCACGCAATACTTGATAGTCAAGGTTAGGGAAACTCGTTGTCTCACTGGATACCGCATAGGCTCCTTCCTTTTTACCTATCACGATAGGTGTGCGTCCTAAGAAGTCACGGGCAGCGATGATACCGTCTTCTGTCAGTATCAGCATCGAACAGGAGCCGTCTATCTTCTGGTACACCTTATTGATACCCTCTACAAAGGTATTACCCATATTGATAAGCAGTGCCACCAGCTCCGTCTGGTTGATGTTGTTGGCAGACAACTCGCTGAAATGCATTCTCTCTGCAAGCAACTCATCGGCAATCTCCCGCAGGTTATTGATTTTCGCCACGGTCACCACGGCATAGCGCCCCAAATGAGAATTCACGATCATCGGCTGCGGGTCCGTGTCGCTGATGACACCAACACCCTGTTTTCCCTTGAACGAGTCGAGTTCATCCTCAAAACGTGAACGGAAATAATGACGCTCCAACGAGTGGATAGAACGACTGAATCCCTTTTCCTCATCGTAAGTCACCAGTCCGGCGCGTTTTGTACCTAAGTGCGAGTTATAGTCTGTGCCGTAAAACAAGTCGTTTACGCAGTCCTTTGTTGAGATAGTGCCGAAAAAGCCTCCCATTTCCTTACCTTTATAAAATTAATACCTTTTTAGGCGTGCAAAGATACAAAAAAATCATCGTTTTCCATCAACTATATCATTTTTTTTGTATTTTTGTAGCGCATTATTGATTCATTCGGGTTATGACGACACGACTTCAAATGCTCATCGGACTGGTGATGCTGTTGCTCGGCGGAATGATTTACCTACTGTTCCGCCCCACCACCCTCCTGCTCTTCCATACCTTGGACATAGTGGGACTGATGCCGTTGGTCACCGACTGGCGCACACTTGCAGCCGCCTGTCAGCCGTCTGAGTTTGTCGTTTACTCCCTTCCCGGAGGCTTATGGGCAGCAGCCTATATCCTACTCGTAGTCAGTCTATTAGGACGGGTACGCAGATGGCAGAGGATGACGGTGGCAAGCATCATACCCTTGGCAGGCATCTGTTCCGAACTGATGCAGCGGGCAGGACTGCTCCCTGGGGTTTTCGACACCGCCGACCTTGCCTGCTATGCGGTGCCCCTTATAATATTAAATATGTATATAATCATTAAAAATCTATCTATATGGCAAGTTTCTTTGACCGCTTCAACAGTAAGCAACTGACAATTGTGATCGTGTGTATCACTGCCTGCTTCCTCATGATGGGCGCATGCACCATGGTTCTCGGTAACGAGGACACAGATACCCAGAAAGAGAAAAAACTCGTCTTCGACGATGATGACGACGGCTCCGACGAAGGGGGACGCAAATATAAGTTCGTGGATAAGGAAGACCGTGAGGAGGGTGTCAAGGGCGACAGCATGGTAGTCAACAAGACACTGGAGGGTGACCCCTATAAGGAACTCGACGAACTGATCGGTCTGGAGGCTGTCAAGGGGGAGGTGCGCTCCCTTGCCAACTATGTCAAGGTGCAGAAGGCACGTAAGGAGAAAGGACTGAAGACCACCAATCTCAACTACCACCTCGTCTTCACGGGCAGTCCTGGTACGGGAAAGACCACTGTGGCACGTATCGTGGCACGTATCTATAAAGACTTAGGAATCCTCAAGAAAGGACATCTCGTAGAGACAGACCGTTCCGGACTTATCGGACAGTATGTGGGACAGACCGCTCCCCGTGTCAACCAGATGTGCGACTCCGCACTGGGTGGTGTCCTCTTTATCGACGAGGCGTATGCCCTTACCCAGAGCGACGCTGCCGCCGACTATGGCAAGGAGGCTGTTGCCACCTTGCTGAAACGTATGGAGGACGACCGTGACCGTCTGGTGGTTATCGTGGCAGGCTATACCAACGAGATGAAGAAGTTCATCGATACCAACCCTGGTCTTGAGTCGCGTTTCAACCGCTACATCCACTTCCCCGACTATACTGCCGAAGAGCTTTACAAGATCTTCCGAATGTATCTTAAGAAGAATCAGTATACCATCACCAAGGAAGCCGCTTCGTTCGTCCAGGAGCATCTGGAGAACAAGGTAGCCACGAAAGACCGCAACTTCGGTAATGCCCGTTATGTCCGTAACCTCTTCGAGAAGACCATCCAGGCACAGGCTAACCGTATAGCCAAGTCAGGAAAGGTCAGTGAGGAGGAACTCGTAGAGATAACCCTCTCAGATATTAAACGGGCAATATAAGCACTATTACCAATCTTTCAGGCTCGCCTTCGACTCTATGCGGTTCTCCACGTCATCGGGAAGCGCATGGAAAAAGTCGAAGCCGGTCAGTCGCTCTATCTCATCAACGCTGCGGACAGCCTCCCTCATGGGCTGGCTGCTGCCGTTGTTCTCGTAGATAAAGCCGATGGCTGCGGCATTCTTACCAGTGCGAAGCACCACCTTATAGAATGCCTCCGGTACGGTGATACGGCGACTACGCTGTCGTCCGATTGTCTTATGCTGACTGCCGCGGAGGACAGGACCGCAGACGATATAAACCCTGTCGTAACGCTTTGCCCATGTACGGCACAGCATCTCCAGGTCATTCCAGTCACCACCATTCAGTTTGCTGTTCTGCGGACAGATGTTCGTCATCAGGAACGACTCCTCCTGTGCCCGCTGATTCCATTTGTTATCACCGGAGGGACACATGTGCCCACGACTGTACCCCGACTGCATATAGTCGAACGTGGTGACGGGATTGTCCACATTCTCATCGGGATGAAAGGCAACACCCCTACGTTTGTAACTGCCTGACACATGATTGCCTGTCAGATACCACGCCACGGCAAGGGGAATACGCATGGGCGGAGAGTACCATGCTTTATACGCATAGCGCTGCAGAGGAACGACATCCTTGTCAACACGCACATCCGTCAGACTGCTTTCTTGCTCTGACGGCACACTGTTCTTTACTTTCTGTCCACAGGACTGCAGACACAGCAGCGTCACGGCTGCTATTATAAGAGAGATTCTTTTCATCGGTTAACTCATTCGGGTATAAATATAGATGGAGAATACCAGTATCAGCATCGTGCTGCACAGTGCCGCTGAGGTCATCAGCGCCAGGAAAGCGATTGCCTGCAGGGGCTGCACACCACCGAGAAGCAGTCCGCACAGCAGAGAGGGCACGAAGACGAGTCCTACCAACAGCAACTGCGACAGGACGGGGGCGAAGGCTCTGGTGATCGACTTGGTCAGGAAGGGACGCAGTGCCTCCAACTGATTAGCCCCGTTGCCACGCAGGTATTCGAACAGTTCCTTATGCGTACGGCGTTCCAGCACATAAGTGGTGATGCCTCGCTTGCAGACGAAGAGTGCCTCTGCCTGCAGCATCGTCATCACAGGGATGAAGACATCTGCGCTGAACAGACGACTGACATCCATCAGTAACAGTACCAGGATGCCCATCACGAAGGTGACGATGGTCATACTGACATAGATGGGTACGGACTGCCACCGCTTGCGGCAATAGACGGCTGTCGCCACACCACTGCTAAGCAGCACCCACAGGATGTTCAGCCATGCCTTGTCCCACTGGAAGATGTAATAAAGGCATAATGCCATGACGGCAAGCACGATGACCAGCCGCCCCATGACCGACGCCGACATCCGCAGGAAGCGGCGGTCTAAGCGGAATAGTATCAGGGCAGGCACCACTAACAGCAGGATGCCGATGATCAGTCGTACGATAGTGATATTCATAATTGTATCTGATTTTGAAGGATTCTGGAATTGACGGCAAGGACGGTGGCACCCTTACGGGCAGCCTCTTGCAGCATCGAGTCGACGGTCTGCATCGTCTCCGCACTGACAGGTTGCGCCGGCTCGTCGACGACCAGCAAGCGCTTGCCTAACTGCATGGCATTCTGGAGCAACAGCAGATAACGCTCGTCTGCCGACAGATCACTCCACCGCCGTCCGTCGGCAGGTACCCGGTACGATGCCTCCCCCTTATTGACTTTCAGTCCGAAGAGCATTTCCGAGAGGTCGGCAATACTGTCATAGTCCTCTATCGCCGTCAGATGCTGCGGCACATAGGCTATCTGCCTGCGGAAATAGGGAGCCGACAGAGGGGTCAGCAGTTCTCCGTCAATACTGATATGTCCTTGATGAATCGGTATCAGCCCCAATACGGCACGCAGGACGGTGGTCTTGCCACACCCTCGCGAGCCTGTCAGACAGACCAGCTGACCATCGCCAACCGTCAGGGACAGCGAGCGGATGACGGGTTCTATCGTTACATTATGCAGTTCTAACATCGTCTTATTTTGGTGCAAAGATAATAAATTCTTTAAACTTTAACCTCTAAACTCTAAACTTTTTATTACCTTTGCAGCCATGAAAACAAGAAAGAGGCGGATGCCTGCCGAATGGGAGAAGCAAAGTGCGGTGCAGTTGACATTGCCGAATGAGCATACCGACTGGGCTCCCATCCTGCCGGAGATAACGGCTGTCTATGAGGAGATGAAGCGGGAGATCAGCAAGCGTGAGCCGCTGATCATCGTGGACGACATTCCTCATAACGACACATGGTCACGTGACCATGGGTTTATCACCGTGGAGGAGTCACCTGCCGCCGGTCAGCCATCCTCCATCATCCTCCTCGACTTCTGCTTCAACGGCTGGGGCGAGAAGTTCCCTGCGGAACTGGACAATGCCCTCAACCGCCGGCTTTACGAGCAGGGACTGGTGAAAGGCACGTATGAGCCACACCTCGACTTCGTCCTGGAGGGCGGGTCGATAGAGAGTGACGGCAAGGGTACCGTCTTCACGACCCGTTGCTGTCTGATGGCTCCCCACCGCAACCAACCGCTGACACAAGAGGAGATAGAGGAGCGTCTGAAGGAGTACTTAGGTGCTGAGCGCATCGTATGGCTGAATCACGGCAGTCTGATAGGTGACGACACCGACGGTCATATCGACACCTTGGTACGCATCGCCCCTGACGACACCTTATTATATACGGGGGGCGACGAGGAGCACCCCGACCTCCTGGAGATGGAGAAAGAACTGGCAGGTCTGCGGACATGCGAGGACCGTCCCTACAGATTATTGAGACTACCCCTCCCCCGTCCCATCTATGATAGTGGTGAGAGGTCAGAGGTGAGAGGTGAGAGACTGCCTGCCACCTACGCTAACTACCTCGTCATCAACGGAGCGGTACTGGTTCCCACCTACGACCAGCCCGACCTCGACGAGGAGGCGATGCGCACGATTGGCGAGGCTTTCCCAGATAGGGAAATCATTGGCATCGACTGCCGTGCCGTCATCAAGCAACACGGCTCCCTGCACTGCTGCACGATGCAATATTATTAATAAGGTAATTAGGTAAAAAGGCAAAAGAGTAAAATAGGCAATCATGAAGATAGGTATTATACAGCAGCATAACACGGCGGATATCGCTGACAACAAGTCGAGACTTGCCGTGAAGATCGCCGACCTTGCGAAGGCGGGTGCGGAACTCATCGTATTGCAGGAACTGCATAACGGACTTTATTTCTGCCAGGTGGAGGATGTCAACAACTTCGACCTTGCCGAGACGATTCCCGGTCCGTCTACCGCTTTCTTCGGAGAACTCGCCAAGGAATATGGCGTGGTCATTGTCACCTCCCTCTTCGAGCGCAGGGCTCCCGGACTCTATCATAACACCGCCGTCGTTCTGGAGAAGGACGGGGATATTGCGGGCATCTACCGGAAGATGCATATACCCGATGACCCGGGGTATTACGAGAAGTTCTATTTCACACCCGGCGACTTAGGCTTTAAACCCGTCGAGACCTCCCTCGGCAAACTGGGAGTCCTCGTCTGCTGGGACCAGTGGTACCCGGAGGCGGCACGACTGATGGCACTGCAGGGGGCGGAACTGCTGATATACCCCACCGCTATCGGCTATGACCCCCATGACACGAAAGAGGAACAGGAGCGTCAGCGCATGGCATGGCAGACCGTCCAGCGGGGACATGCCGTGGCAAACGGACTTCCCGTCATCACCGTCAACCGTGTCGGGGAGGAGGATGGTGTACCGTTCTGGGGAACATCCTTCGTGGCTGGTCCGCAGGGAGAACTGCTCTACGAGGCATCCACCACAGAGGAGGAATGTGTCATCGTCGAGGTGGATATGCAGCGCTCGGAACAGGTACGCCGCTGGTGGCCTTTCCTCCGTGACAGGAGAATAGAAGAATACAAGGATATAACTAAACGATTCATAGACTAATATGGCAAACAATTTGAGATTTCAGGTCGTCGAGGAGGCTTTCAAGAAAAGAGCTGTGGAAGTGAAGACTCCCAAGGAGCGCCCTTCGGAGTATTTCGGAAAGTATGTCTTCAACAAACAGAAGATGCATAAATACCTGCGTGCCGACATCTACGACAAGATGATTGACGTGATGGACAACGGTGCCCGTCTGGACCGCAGCATCGCCGATGCCGTTGCCGACGGCATGAAGCAGTGGGCGCTGGAGATGGGTGTCACGCATTACACGCACTGGTTCCAACCTCTCACCGAGGGAACGGCAGAGAAGCACGACGCTTTCGTGGAGCACGACGGCAAGGGGGGTATGATCGAGAAGTTCAGTGGCAAACTGCTCGTACAGCAGGAGCCTGACGCTTCGTCATTCCCCAACGGCGGCATCCGCAACACCTTCGAGGCACGTGGCTATTCTGCCTGGGATCCTACCTCACCGGTGTTCATCATCGACGACACCCTGTGTATCCCTACCATCTTCATCGCCTATACGGGAGAGGCTCTCGACTACAAGGCTCCGCTGCTGCGTGCCCTCCATGCGGTGGGCAAGGCGGCGAAGGATGTCTGCCAGTATTTCTATGACGACGTACAGAAGGTTCAGGTGAACCTCGGATGGGAACAGGAGTATTTCCTCGTTGACGAGGGACTCTACTCGGCTCGTCCTGACCTGATGCTGACGGGTCGCACGCTGATGGGTCATGAGAGTGCGAAGAACCAGCAGATGGACGACCATTACTTCGGTACCATTCCCGACCGTGTGCAGGCTTTCATGAAGGACCTGGAGATTCAGGCACTGGAGCTTGCCATCCCTGTCAAGACACGTCATAACGAGGTGGCACCGAACCAGTTTGAGCTGGCTCCTATCTTCGAGGAGTGCAACCTTGCCGTCGACCATAACATGCTGCTGATGTCGCTGATGAAGAAGGTGGCTCGCAACCATGGCTTCCGGGTGCTGCTGCATGAGAAGCCCTTCGACGGCATCAACGGCTCGGGTAAGCATAACAACTGGAGCCTCAGTGCCGACAACGGGGTACTGCTGCATGCGCCCGGCAAGACACCGGAGGAGAACCTGCGCTTCGTGACGTTCATCGTGGAGACACTGATGGCGGTACATAAGCATAACGGTCTGCTGAAGGCTTCTATCATGAGTGCCACCAACGCCCACCGCTTAGGGGGCAACGAGGCTCCTCCCGCCATCATCAGCTCGTTCCTCGGTACACAGCTCACGGAACTGCTCGACCATATCGAGCAGAGTGACAAGAACGAGCTCTTCAATCTGAAGGGCAAGCAGGGCATGGAGATTGACATCCCGCAGATCCCAGACCTGATTGTCGATAATACGGACCGTAACCGCACGTCACCTTTCGCTTTCACGGGTAACCGCTTTGAGTTCCGTGCACCGGGCTCTACCGCCAACTGTGCGTCAGCGATGATCGCACTGAATGCCGCCATGGCAGAGGCACTGGAGTCGTTCAAGGAGCGTGTCGATGCCCTCATCGCAAAAGGTGAGAGCAAGGTTTCGGCAATCCTCGACGTGCTGCGTGAGGATATCAAGACCTGCAAACCCATCCGCTTCGACGGCAACGGCTATAGCGAGGAATGGGTGAAGGAGGCGGCACGCCGTGGTCTGGACGTGGAGAAGTCGTGTCCCGTCATCTTCGAGCATTACCTCGACGAGTCCAGCGTGAAGATGTTCGAGAGCACCAAGGTGATGAACCGCAAGGAGCTGGAGGCGCGTAACGAGGTGAAATGGGAGATGTATGTCAAGACGGTACAGATAGAGGCACGTGTGCTGGGCGACCTTGCCATGAACCATATCATCCCCGTTGCCACGCACTACCAGAGTCAGCTCATCAAGAACGTGCAGGGCATGAAGGATGTTTTCTCTACAGAGAAAGCGGAGCGTCTCTCCATCCGTAACATGAAACTCATCGAGGAGATTGCTGAGCGGACGGAGAAAATCGAGCAGTTTGTGGAGGAGCTCACCGAGGCTCGTAAGGTTGCCAACCGCATCGAGAACATCCACGAGCGTGCCATCGTCTACCATGACACGGTGGAGCCCCACATGGATGCCATCCGCTACGAGGCTGACAAACTCGAACTCATCGTGGAGGACGGTCTCTGGACACTCCCCAAATACCGCGAACTCCTGTTTATCAGATAGTACAGAAAATACGAAACTTCTTAACAAAACACCGCTGTATTTTCGCGTAGAATCCACCAAGTCTTAAGTTGGTCTCAAATACGCGAAAATACGGCGGTTATCGTAATACGCTGTGCGTCAGCTGGTTAACTTTTTTAGCCCCCCAAATACCCCTTGAAAAGTCCCCGAAAACGACCGAAAAACGCTGTTTTTGGTACTATTTTCCACTGATTTAGGCGGCACCTTCGAGGGAGGAAGGCGGCACCTTCGGGGGTGGAAGGTGCCGACTAACCCCTCCGAAGGTACGTCCTAACTCCGAAACAGCCCGTTTTACCCCTCGGAGGTGCCGCCAGAAATCCTAGAATGCACAAAAACCTATACACGTTTTTCGACAAGTTTTCTTGACAAAAGGCATTCCTGAAGTGCTGTCATGGATAACTTTAAAAGAATCATAAAAGCAGAAGTTTGGTCGAAAAAACAACTAATAGTACAAATAAAATGATTACCTTTGCATCAAATTAAAATCAATCATGTACGGACAACAGAGTCTACAAGACTACCTTTTCCTCATGCTGTATGGCGGAGTCGCCATATCGGCGGTCATCGCTGCCCTTTATCTATTGTTCAGACGAGCCAATGCCTTTGCTCCTAATGTCACTCCACCCAAGTCGTTGCGCCGGTGGGTATCTGCCTTCTTCATTGTAATGGCACTGAGTCATGTTTGGTGGTATGCCATCGGCATCTATTGGCTGACGGACGACCGGCTGGTGCGTATCATCACTGTCACCCTGCTCGACCGCATCACGTTTGTGCCACTCGTCATGGGAATACTGCTTGACATGCTGCAGGACATCCGGCGCAAACTATTGCCATGGTTCCTGGCGCAGTTACCCATTATTGCGTTTGCCGCCGTGGGAATAGTCCGACACGACACCTTCTACGGACTCGATATGACGCATTACTGGCAGCTGGCTGTCATCACCATCTTCATTATCTATTACATCCATGCACTGTCCAAGTACGGTCACTGGCTGCGTGACAACTTTGCTGACCTGGAACATAAAGAAGTATGGCAGAGCCTGCTGTTCGTGATTGCCCTTTTTATCATTTATGACGTCTACACCAACAACGCTGGTGAGATGATTAAGGAGTATACGGCACAACTCATTTCCATCGTGATCATCGGCTTCCTGCTATGGCGGGTAGAGACACTGCAACAGTTGGAAATCACAGAAGAGCTTAGTGCCGACGAGTCGGACTACAGCTACATAGGTGCTTTGCTGGAGCAGCACTGTGAGAAACAGCAGATCTATCTGCAACACGACCTGACGCGTGCCCAACTGGCTGCCTGTCTGGGGACCAACCGTACGTACCTCAGTGCTTACTTCAATCAAATTGGCACCAGCTATAATGCTTATATCAACATGCTGCGCATCAAGCATTTCGAACAGCTCTATGCCAAGGCTGCAGCCACCTCACGTTCTGTCACTGCCCAGCAACTGGCACAGGAGAGCGGTTTCCGTAACTACAGCACGTTCAGCGCCGCCTTCAAGAGATACAAGGGTATTACCGTAACCGCATGGATGGGGGGGGGATAAAAGATTGACAGCTGGAGGAACGTCCAAAAAAGGGTAAGATTATTTGGTTTTCTTCTTACTATTTATTATCTTTGTGCCATCAATAACAACGCAAGACTATGGCTAAGAGAAGACTATTCATGACAACAATGATGCTGACGGTGATGCTGACGGCATGGGCACAGTCGGTGGTCAGCGGTGTAGTAACAGACCGCCAGACGGGACGTGCCTTAGAACATGTGAGTGTGACGGCGGAGGGAGGAAAGGCACATACCATCACCAATGATGACGGGCGCTTCATCCTGAAGACTCCAAAGAAGCCCCAATACCTGCAACTGAGTCATATCGGATATAAGACACGCCGCTACCAACTGAAGGAGGGAACGCGGGATGTGCGGATTATGATGACCGCCAATGTGGTGGGACTCCATGAGGTGGTGATTACCCGCAACGACCCTATGGAGATCGTGAGAGCCGCCATGCAGCGTATCGAGAAGAATTACCCCAGCCAACCGGAACTGGTGCGCTGCTTCTATAGGGAGACGGCACGGCGCGGCTCCCGCTTCATCTCTATCGCCGAGGCGGTGACGGACATGTACAAGAGCGGCTATGACCGTGGTCCTGAGCGTGATGCCGTCGCCATCCTGAAAGGACGGCGGCTGATGAGCATGAAGGCAAAAGACACCCTGGGCGTGAAGATACAGGGTGGTCCCGTACTGCCGCTGATGGTGGATGTGGCAAAGAACCCCGACTACCTGCTGAAAGAGGAGGAGTTCTACAAATATGACTTCCACATGGAGATGCCTGCGCTGATTGACGACCGGCTGCAATATGTGGTGAGCATGGAACCGAAGGGGGCGACGCTCTATCCGCTGATGTACGGCAAACTCTTCATCGACCAGGAGACACTGGCGTTCACCCGTGCAGAACTGCAACTCGACGTGAGAGACTGGCGTACCGCCTCTGACTATATGTTAGTACGCAAACCCCTCGGACTCCGTTTCCGTCCCAAGGAGCTGAACATGACGGTGGTCTATGAGACTGACTCGCAAGGTGTTACCCGTATGAGTTATGTCCGTAACGAGATGCGTTTCAACTGCGACTGGAAGCGGCGGCTGTTTGCCTCCCCCTTCACCACGGTGAGCGAGATGGTGGTGACGGACCGCCAGCAGCAGGGTGACGAGGTGAAGCGTCCCAGAGGGCGTAACTCATTCGGCATCCGTGAGCGTTTCTATGACAAGGTGGAGTATTTCGACGACCCCGACTTCTGGGCAGACTATAACATCATCGAGCCGACAGAGAGTCTGGAACATGCCATCGGCAAGCTCAAGAAGAAGGTGAAGAACCGCTGAAGGACACTAATGGTTCTTCCGGTAGCTCATCACTGCCCATACCGCCATGACAGAGGATATTCCCATGAGGGCAAACGCCTGATGGGCGATGGTTCCGAAACCACCCCCACGCACAAAGACGGTACGGATGGCATCAATGAAATAGTGCATCGGATTGATATAGGTGGTGGCATACGCCCATGACGGCATGGAGCGTGTTGGTGTGAACAAACCACTGAGCAGCATCAGGCAAACCACAAAGAACCACATCACCAGCATTGCCTGCTGCATGGTGTCACTGTAATTGGAAATAATCAGTCCTAACGAGGAGAAGAACAGTGCCAGCAATATCGCCAAGAGATAGACGAGTCCCAACGGTCCCTGGCAGGTGATGCCATAGACAGCCCATGAGAGCACGAGACATACCGTCAGCACCAGCATCCCGATGATCCAGTAAGGGATGAGCTTTGCCAGGATAAACGCCCATTTGGAGACGGGTGTCACGTTGATCTGCTCTATCGTTCCCGTTTCTTTCTCCCCCACGATATTCAGGGCTGGAAGGAAACCACAGAGCATCATCATCAGAATACCCATCAGGGCAGGAATCATAAACACCTTATAACTCTGACTCTTATTATAGAGGTTCAGGACACCGGCTCCCTGACTCACGCCCCTGCTGTCCCCTGACTGAGGGGATGCGGAGACGATCTGTGAGAGGTACGACGAACCGATAGAGCCTTTCGTGCCATTGACGGCATTGGCAGCTATCAGCACCTGAGGGTGCCGTCCCCGGACAAGGTCACGGCTGTAGTCCTGCGGGATGACAAGGACGATGTCTGCCCTACTCTGCTCTATCTCTTTCAAGGCAGCGGCATACGTCGGTTGCTGACCACCGAAGATGAAATACGGACTTGCCTCGATACGGTGGACCAGTCGCTGGGAATACACGCTACGGTCGTTGTCCACCACGTCGACCACGATATTCTTCACCTCCTGATTCATCACCCATGGCATCACACACATGATGACGATGGGGAAGATGAAGATGATCTTCGGCATGAATGAGTTACGGCGTATCTGCAGGAACTCCTTTTGGATGAGATATCGAATAGTCATGAGTCAAGTCGTTTATTGAATTTCTTTAGTGCAACCATCAAGAGCAACAGGGTCATGCCACAGAGGATGCAGACCTCCTGCAGCACCTCACGGATACCCACACCCATAATCATGAGTTTGCGCATCACCTGAATATAGTATCGCGGAGGCATCACCGCTGATATCCATTGCAGGACCTGCGGCATCGACTCGATAGGGAAGAGCATGCCAGAGAGCATCACCGTGGGCAGTAACAGCACCATCGCCGAGACCAGCAAGGCGACAAACTGCGTCTGTGCGACACTGGAGATGAGCAAGCCCAACGAGAGGGCAAGAAGGATATAGATGAGTGACACGACAATAATCCATCCCACAGAACCCGCCAATGGCACTTCCAGGACGGTCGCCGACATCACCAGAATGATGACGAGGATCAGGAATGCCTGCAAGAGATAGGGAACCGCCTTGGCAATGATGATCATCAGCGGACGGACGGGTGACACGAGTAGTACCTCCATCGTGCCACGCTCTTTCTCCCGGACAATAGACACGGAGGTCATCATGGCACATATCAGCAACAGGAGCATACCCATGATGGCTGGCACGAAGTTATAGGCTGACTTCATGCGGGGGTTGTAGAGGAGCTTGATGTTCGGAGTATTCTGAATGTGCGGAGTACTCAGAATACTCTGAGCATAGGCAGTCCACTGCTGAGCCATATTAGGATCGGAGGTGTCGACCATCAGCTGCACCCCACTCTTCTTGGAAGCGAAGTCCTTACCAAACACAACGGCAAGGTCGGCACGCTGATGACGCAGCAACAGCTCCGCCTCCCCCGGACTGCTGACCGTTGCCGTGATGATGAAATACTCTGAGGCGGCAAGACGGTCGACGGCCTGACGAGTCTGATGATCCATCTGCGAGGTGACGATGACGGTACGCACATCCTTCACATCGTTCGTGATGGCAAAGCCGAAGAGCAGCATCAGGACGACAGGCAAGCCGAAGAGTATCAGCATCGTACGACGGTCGCGCAGGATGTGTTTGGCTTCTTTGATGATAAAACTAACAAACTGTCTCATAGGCTAATCACTGCTTCTGGTCGCCTGACGGGCGAGATAGGTAAACACATGGTCGATATCAGGCTGGTGGAACAGCTGTTTCAGTTCCTCTGGGGTTCCCATCGCACTGATCTTACCATCCACCATGATAGAGATACGGTCACAATACTCAGCCTCATCCATATAATGGGTGGTGACGAAAACGGTAATGCCACGTCCTGCCGCCTCGTAGATGAGTTCCCAAAACTGACGGCGTGTGGCGGGATCCACCCCACCCGTCGGTTCGTCGAGAAAGACGATGTCGGGGTCATGGAAGATAGAGACGGAGAAAGCGAGTTTCTGTTTCCACCCCAGAGGCAGGGAGCCCACGAGGTCGTTCTTATGTTCCGTAAACTGGAGTTGCTCCAGCAACTGGTCGGTCTTACGGGCTATCTCCTCGTCTCTCATACCATAGATGCCGGCAAAGAGACGGATATTCTCACGGACGGTCAGGTCTTCATAAAGAGAGAAACGCTGACTCATATACCCGATATGTTTCTTGATCTGCTCATGCTGCGTACAGATGTCGAAGCCAGCCACGGTACCTGTCCCGGAGGTGGGTTGGTTCAGTCCCGTGAGCATGTGCATCGCAGTGGTCTTGCCTGCTCCATTGGCACCCAGGAAACCGAAGATCTCCCCACGCCGTACACTGAACGAGATATCATCAACAGCATGGAAGCTACCGAAAGCCTTCACCAGGTGACTCACCTCGATGACGTTCTCCTGTCTTGTCTGTTGCTGTGTCACAGCAACAGACTTATCAATACCCGGGGGATTAAAGATGGCAGAGAAGCGGTCGAGGATGAGTTCCGGTTTATCAATCCCCTGCACCTTCCCCTCATGCAGGAAAGCAACACGCTCACAGCAACGGACCTCGTCGAGATAGGGGGTAGAGGCGACAATGGTGATACCACGCTCTTTCAATGTTCCCAGCATCTCCCAGAACTCCTTACGACTGACAGGATCGACCCCCGTGGTGGGCTCATCAAGGAAAAGGATCGTGGGCTGATGTACCAAGGCACACGACAGGGCGAGCTTCTGCTTCATGCCCCCTGAGAGGGCACCTGCTTTACGGTCAGCAAAACGCTCTATCTGTGAATAGATGGCACGAATACTGTCATAGCCTTCCTCCACGGTAGTACCGAAGAGGGTGGCGAAGAACTCCAGGTTCTCACGGACCGTCAAATCCTGATAGAGTGAGAAGCGACCCGGCATATACCCTACCCGACTGCGTATCTGCCGCATCTGACCGACGACATCATAACCATCGACCGATGCCGTTCCATGGTCGGCAAGCAATAAGGTGCAGAGGATGCGGAACAAGGTGGTCTTACCTGCTCCGTCAGGACCTATCAGTCCGAACACCTCCCCCTGACCAACGGAGAACGACACATCATCGAGTGCCCTTACCTTACCGTAGGATTTTGAAATATGACTGACCTCTATGGCTTGCATAACTATGAACTATGAACTATGAACTCTCAACTAAAACCTCACCTCCCCATACATACCTATTTTAATATATCCGTCGTTCTTGACGGCTATCTTGACGGCATAGACCAGGTCAGCACGCTCGTCATCGGTGAGGATGGTCTTGGGGGTGAACTCCGAACGACTGGATATCCATGACACCGTACCATCGTATGCTTTCTTCTGCTGGTCACCATAGTCGGCAAACACTTTTACTTTCTGTCCCAGTTTGATGTGCTGCAACTGGGCGGTGGTGACATAGGCACGGATGAACATCTTGTCGATATCGGCAATCTTGAAGAGGGGCTTGCCCGTGGCGACAAACTCTCCAGTCTCCACATATTTCTCCAAGACAGTACCACCTGTAGGAACGATGACATGACACTTCCTCAACTGGTCTGTCAGTTGTGCGACCTGCACGTCGACAGTGGACACTTGTGAGTTTAAGGTGGACACCTGCGTACCAAGTGCCGACACTTGGGCATCCAGCTGCTTCTGCAGGACGGTGACCTGACTGGTGGCGTCATCGAGCATCTTCCTCGGTGCGGCACCGTCCTTCACCAACTCCTGATAGCGCTGTTGTTCCGTCCTCGCCTTGGCAAGTTGCTGACGGACTGCCGCCACCTGTTTCTCCATATCCGGCTTCTGACTCTGGTAGACCTTCTTCGTTGCCCCTAACTGCTGTACCTTCAGCCACAGCTGGGTGGTGTCCACCAGACCGACCTCCTGTCCTTCGGAAAGCGCATCACCCTCGTTGACACTCAACCTCAACAGTACCCCACTCTGCTCTGCCGACACCACGGTCTCTGTTGCCTCGAACGTTCCCGTGGCATCATACTCCTTCTCTTGGGTTCCGCAAGCTGTCAATAACATGGCAATACCTGCCAGCACATCTATCTTTCTCATATCGCTATTAATTATTCAAGGTAATTTTCAAATCATATATCTCTTTCAACATCTCTATCTCATGGATGGACTGTTGCACTTTTGCCGCATTCTCGTTGTTAATCTCCCTCACGAGGTCGTTGACATCGATGATGCCATGCGCCAGTTTCGACTCGGCAGCCTTACGGACAGCACTGCGGAGCTGGATGATCTCTTCATCCTCGGTCATCAGCTTCCGGTAGCGTTCCAAGTCCTCCTGCTGCTGAACCTGCTCCAACTGGTTATTGAAAAGGAACACGTCACGGCTGACCTCAGCACGCTCCCGTTGCAACTGGACCTTCGCCTTGTCGTTCTTATGGGTATAGAGTGCTCCGATATTCCACGACAACTTAGCACCTATCATCCCGTTCAGCGACCATCGGTGGCGCATCATGTCCTCAAACATATTATAGCCCGGATAACCATAGAAACCTTGGGCAAAGACTCCTAACTTAGGCATGAGAGCCGCGTTCAAGGCTTTCTCCCTGGCATCGGCAAGGCGGAGCTGTGCCTCGATGGCTTTCAGTTCCGGGCGCATGTTTTGTTGCTGTGGCACAGCGGCAGGTGGGACAGGCTTCTGCACGTGACGGATGTCCATGCCGCAAAAGGTGGAGAGCATCCTCGCCAAGGCTTGACGCTGCGCCTGCAAACTGGTCTGTTGCTGGATGACATTCAAGCGTTCTGCCTTCACGGAAAGATAGTCGCTCTCTGCCGCGGTACCATGCTGATACATCGATGCGAGTTTCTTCTCACTACTGCTGAGCACTTCCTGCAAATCCATATTGAGCTGCAACTGGTCGTCTATCAGCAACAGTCCGAAATACAGCTCATTGACACGCTGGCGGATCTGGTACATACTGACTTCATTCTGTACCGCCTCCACCAGTCCCTGCTGGCGGGCTACCTCTTTCTGACTGCTGATGGTACCACCGTCATAGATGGTCTGTTGCACATCAATACCCACCCTGTACTGATCTTTCCTCAGTCCTTTCAGGTCGACACCCATCGACTTCAGCATACTACCCATCTGCTCGGGCCATGCGGCGACATCACTCTGATAGGTGACTTGCGCCGATGCCGACACCTGTGGCAGCCAACTCTTCCCGATATTCCTCACCGTCAGGTCGGTGGTCTTCGCTATCAGGCCGTACTGGCGTATCAACGGATAGTTGCGCTCAGCGGCATGCTGACACTCCTCCAATGTCTGTGCCTGTAATGACAGCGGTATGATGACCAATCCCAAAATTACTCTTCTCATATTGTACTATTTGTGTTCCAACTGCAAAAGTACACTGATTTATTGGATTAATCACTATCCATACGCATCAGGAAATGTCCTTTTTGTTCGATTCCTATACAAAAAGGATATATTCTACCTCTTTTTTATTATCTTTGCATCGGAAACAAAACGATATAGCACCATGAGCAAGCAACCCAAACTGATGAGTCTCTCAAGGATGAAGGACATCCTTGAGCCGCATCTGTCACAGATTCATGAGAATATCTATTTGAGTCAGGAACTCGCCATCATCCACGGTGACCCTCGTGCCTTCCGTCTGGTGTTACGACAACAGCCGCCCTTTGCCATCAACGACCACCGGTTAGGCATCATCCTACAGGGAGAGATACGGGTCAACGTCAACCTGGTGGACAAGGTGTTCTCTAAGGGTATGCTCGTTTTTATCGGTCCCGGCACTATCATCAGTCCTGTCCGATTCTCCGAGGACTTGCAGATATACGGTATCGGACTCTCTCCCGACTTTCCCATGCCGTTTGCCGCAGGACAGATGCCCCCTGCCTTCAACGGACAAGTGCGTGACTTCCAGCTCCGTGTAAAGGAAGAGGATATCATGACAGCAAAACTGATGGTCGACACCATCTGGCACCTGGCACACCAGCCAGACTATAACCGGCAGACGATGAGCAGTCTCGTCGGTGCGCTGATGTATCATTATGACGGACTCTACCGCCAGCATACCGACCAACAGCAAAACACGCAGTCACGGGAACAGAGCATCTTCGACCGCTTCATCTATCTTGTCAACCAACATGCCGTCAAGGAGCACCAGATTGGTTTCTATGCCGATAAGATGTGTCTGACGGAGCGTTACCTCGGCACCGTCATCCGCCAGGCAAGTGGTACGACGGCAAAAGAGTGGATTGACCTTGCCCTCATCACCCGCATCAAGGTGGAGCTGAGACATACCGACAAGTCCGTCACCCAGATTGCCGAGGAGATGAACTTCCCTAATCCCTCCTTCTTCTCCAAATACTTCAAACGTCTCACCAACATGACTCCCGCGGAGTTCAGGGAGGGATAAATATGCAAAAATCCACGTAAAACAAGGATTATTCGAAAATCTTTTGTATATTTGCAAGCGATATGAGCAAGAACCTGTATATCATCAGTGGTTGTAATGGTGCTGGGAAGACAACGGCATCATATACCGTTCTTCCTGAAATCCTTGATTGCAAGGAGTTCGTGAATGCGGACGAGATTGCTCGTGGACTTTCTCCCTTTAACCCTGAGAGCATGGCGATAGAGGCAGGCAGACTGATGCTGCAACGCATTGAGGACTTGCTGAGCCAAGAAGTGACCTTCTCTATTGAGACCACACTTGCCACCAAGTCATATCTCAGCCTTGTACGTCGTGCACAAGCGAAAGGTTATCGGGTAAGCATCATTTTCTTTTGGCTTAACTCTCCAGAACTTGCCATAAAACGCGTGGCAGAGCGTGTTCAGCATGGAGGGCATAATATCCCTAAAGACATCGTTCGCCGCAGGTATGTGGCTGGTATCAACAACCTTTTCCGTTTGTTTATGCCAGAGGTTGACTATTGGGATATATATGATAATAGCGAATATCCACGTAAACAAGTTGCATGCGGAGGTAAGAACGCAGACACGACTATTGTTGCAGAGTTATTATATTTAAAACTCAAAGATTATGTCAAATAAAGAGATTAAGGAGTTTTCTGAAAAACTAAAATACGGATTAGAACTTGCAGAGAAGCGAATGCTCGAAGAGAAAGCATTGCGTGGAGAAGACATCATCGTCTCTTCTGACGGAAAGAATATTGAACATATTCCTGCTCAACAGATATTGAATAACTCTTTTTAATCGAAAGATACTAAATATATGAAAGAGAAATATTTCATAATATTGTGTTTGTTATATCTTTTCTATACGCCAAATGTATTTGCTCAGCGTATACCCAAGAAAAATTCCACCTTTTCTAGGATGTTACAGAATCGTCCAAACCAAGACTCTCTATCAATACAAAAAGTGATTGGTAAATATATCAAAGGATATTATTTCGTGCATGATGATTATCATGGGACTATATTTAACCATAGAAACTATCAAAACAGATTAATCTCCAATAACATAGAAAGACTTCTCAAAAAAGACATCGTAGGTTATTATGACTTAGAAACGAAATATGATAGCCCTTTAAAAAAGAATGTTTTCATACAGAGTCAAGAATACCAAGACCTTTCTGAACGACTAGAGAAAGAGTACCAATACATAATTGATGACACTTTCTATATCAGCAGCAAGATTGAAAGAACGGATTATGACTTAAATAAAAAATCTTTCACTTTCTCCGTTCCTACTAATAGCATTCTCTACTCCACGACAAAATACATAAGATTTGGAGAACTGGGAATAATCACACCTTTGCTTAACGACCGTGGGGTGCATATAAAGATAGAAGACGAGCAAACGGCATTAGCGGTCGAGAATAATTATAATAATTGTCGATTAGTTTATGTGTTTACTATCAATAAGAAGTTATCAAAGGATGACAACAATCCTGTGATTGGGGATATGCAAAAAATTTTCCTTGTTAATATCAAAAATGGAGAGATTTATTATTTTGGGAAAGTGAATAATAAATCGGATAAAAGCAAAACTGCGTTGACACAATATGACAACGATATTTATGTCCGATACAGGAAAGTACACGGATATGATTCTCCTGTCTATTTCCTCAAGACAAAAGACGGCTATGTTCAATTGCTTAATGAAGACGAAATGGGGTTTGAGGATTACCATTTAGAGGAAAAAGGAGGAAAATATTATGTAACGGGTACTAATGGAAAAGTTTACCTGTTATCTTTTAAGCCTAACGGAGTGATACTTGCTGAAAAGGATGCTGTCTATGAAAGCAAATGCGAAGAGATAAGAAAAGACTATATTGCCCACCCTAACAACTATGAGGATGTGACAAAAACTGATGCTGATGGTGTTGTCCATTCTTACAAAGACAAGAATGGTTACGAATGGATTCTTGAATCAGAAAATAGAGGATTCCATCTTTTAGAGTCGGAAAACGTTTACATTCTCTTCGATGACCAAAAGTTTGTTCGTAAAAAACATCCATAAAGATGCCCCACCCCTCATCGGAGCCATCCTACGCAGTTGTAAGTGCCGTGGTATTCGATGGGAAGTGCCGTTGTTCGCAGTTATCAGGAGCATCCTAATCGCTTGTCGACTCCAGTCGACAGACCTGCTGACTCCAGTCGACAACCTTGCTGACTCTAAGTCGACAACCTTGCTGACTCTAAGTCGACAGGGGTGCTGACTCCAAGTCAACAGGTAGTTTAGATATACACAACGAAGACTATGACACGTTTAAACAACGGATTCATGTAAGAAATAAGCGAAGAAAATTTGGTGTTTTGCTCACATAATTGTACCTTTGCATCGAACTAAACGACATAAGTATGGACAATAAGACGAATGAGATACTGCAGAAGAACGTGGCACTGCTGTCGAAGCTGACGGAGCAGGAGGTGAACATGATGCCTGCCATTGAGGCACCGCTGCCCTCCGTGGTACAGGTGAAACAGATTGTGGCACTGGTGAAGAGCATCATCTTCCCTGACTATTTCAATAAGAGACAACCTGACGAGACCATCCGCTCCTATTATATCGGTGGGCACATGGAGGAGTTGTACGGTCTGCTGGTGAAACAGATAGCCCACGGACTGCAGTTCTGCGAGGACTGTGAGGAGATTACCACCAAGGAGAAGGTATACCAAGAGGCGGCAAGACTCGCTACTGAGTTTATCGACGAGTTGCCGGAAATCAAACGGCTGCTCTATACCGACGTACAGGCAATGTTCGACAACGACCCTGCTGCCACGAACTATGGTGAGGTGATATTCTGCTATCCTGTGGTGAACACCATGATACACTACCGCATTGCCCATAAGCTGCATCTGATGCGTGTCCCCGTCATTCCACGTATCATCACCGAGCTGGCACACTCCAAGACGGGTATTGACATCCATCCCGGTGCTACCATCGGAGAGTATTTCGCCATCGACCACGGCACGGGTGTGGTCATTGGTGAGACCAGTATCATCGGCAACCACGTGACACTCTACCAAGGTGTGACCTTAGGTGCCAAGAGCTTCAAATATGATGAGAACGGGAACATGCTCAACGTTCCCCGTCACCCGATTATCGAGGATAACGTGACGGTCTATTCCAATGCATCTATCCTGGGGCGTATCACCATCGGGCATGACAGTGTGATAGGTGGTAACATCTGGGTGACCCATGACGTACCGCCCTACTCCCGCATCCAACAGTCGAAGGCTGTGGAAGGCTCCTTTGACGGAGGACTGGGAATTTAGACATAACAATAACAGAAAAGAGAGCCGCTCGGCTCTCTTTCTTCTGTTTTTATTCCTTAGTGACTTTAATACTGTCGTTACTCAACGCTTTGGGTTGTTTGGACCATTCGTAATAGGTATTCCAACGGTCATTGGATGTCTTAACCAAATCGAAGCGAATCTCCTTGTAATTGCCACAATCCATATAGCCGAAGAAACGACTGCCATTAATCTCATAGTCATAGATGTAGATGACCTGCCCTGTATCATAGGTCAACCTGATGCGCCCGCCTGCCACACTCCACAAGAACTCACGATACCTTGAGTCACGATTGTATGGATCGTAATCCACCTGCTCTCCATATCCCGACGTAGCCCCACGGCTGTAGCTGTGCCCTGCACGGGAGAAGCGGATGATGGTATCATACTCACGACCAGTACCCTCATAGCCCCAGTAGCTGTAGTAATCCTCGCCCATATAGCCTTCCCACTCACCAGAGAGGTCGTAGGCAATAGCCTCGTCCCTGGTCATACAACTTGTAAATGTTGTCATCGTCAGCGCCATCATGAGCGCCATCATCGCATAAGTATAAACCTTCTTCATATTGCTGTTTTTTAGTTTCTGTTGCAAAGGTAAGGAAAATATCTCTTTCCTGCAAGATGAAACACCTAATAGTGCGTAGGGATTTTCCTATTCATCCGCTAAATAGATGTTTAATAACATAAATCCGACATTTTGTCAAGAAAAGCTATGGTAGTTACGGAAATTTGATATATCTTTACACCGTGAATGACAAAGTCTATGTTTAAATAAGGAAAAAATACTAATAAGTAAGATACATAAATTTCTTTTCCATTATTAATACTATCATTAGGATAAAGAGCGGCATGGTTGTGAAACCCTGCCGCTCTTGTTTTTCCTATTCCTCTTCTTCTGATTTTTTCTTACCAAACTCGGGGTCAACCTTGATAAATGCGGTCACCGCAAATGTAATCGTACACAATGCCATGACGACAATGAAGAAGGTCTGATAGCCCAGCGCATCCTTCATCCATCCCGACAACATACCCGGCAGCATCAGTCCCAGGTAAGAGATTGCGGTGCAGAAGGCATAATGCGAGGTCTGGAAATTGCCTTTGCTGAAATAGAGCATATAGAGTGTCAATGCCGTGAAACCAACACCATAGCCGAACTGCTCTATGAACAGACAACTGCTGATGACAAACAGGTTCTCGGGCAGGGCATAGCTCATATAAACATATACGATATCGGGCAGGGTGATAGCACACACCATAGGCCATAGCCATTTCTTAAAACCGTCACGCCCAGCAAGCAGACCACCCAGAATACCGCCAAGGGTCAATCCTATGACACCCACCGTTCCACTTGCCAGTCCGAACTCCTGCGGAGACAGTCCCAGTCCACCCGCAGAGTTTGGACGCATCAGGAATGTCACGCTCATCTTGGTGAGTAATGCCTCAGGGAAACGATAGAACAGGAGGAAAAGCATGGTATACATCATCTCACGAGGCGGCAGCTTCTGGAAGAATGTCTTGAAGGCAGTCACCACACCGTCTGCCACCTCACGGGCATTGGTATGATGGGGCACGTCAGCTTCGGCGCGCGGCATGATATAAGTATGGTAGAGCCAGATACCGATAAAGAGGGCTGCCAGACCGTAGAACACAAGGCACCACGTATAGGACATCTGATAACGGGTCACCACCTGCAGGATACCTGCAACAGGTATCAGCACACCATTACCGAAGATAACGGCAAGGCGGTAGAACGTGTTGCGAATTCCCACGAACCATACCTGCTGGTGGTCGTCCAACTCTAACATATAATAGCCGTCCGCAGCAATGTCATGCGTAGCACTGGAGAATGCCATCAGGAAGAAACATGCCATGGTACCCTGAAACCAGAACGGGGTATTGAGGGTGAAGGCGACGCCTGCCAAGGACGAGCCTAACAACAATTGCATGGCGAGTACCCACCAGCGTTTGGTGCGATAGAGGTCGACAAACGGGCTCCATAATGGTTTGATGACCCACGGCAGTCCCAGCCATCCAGTATAGAGGGCTATGTCTGTATCAGTCAGTCCCAACTGCATATACATCACTACGGCAACAGTCATCACCACCACGTTGGGCAGTCCTTCCGCAATATAAAGGGTCGGTATCCACGACCAAGGATTTCTCTTTTTCATTATTTAATCTTTCTATTATCTGTTTAGTATATTTTCTTTATCTCTGCTCCGCGGTAGTAGTGCAACAGGATTTCATCATACTTAAATCCTTTCTGTCCCATCACTGCAGCACCTATCTGGCAAAGACCGACACCATGTCCCCACCCTTTTCCATGCAGGCGGAAACCGTTTGCCGTCTTCTCCACATCAAAGGCGGAGCTATACAGATGACTCTCACTAAGGGCACGGCGTATCTCCAGTTCCTTACCGATCGTCATCGTTTTCTTGGTACCCACAATCTTCAGTTTCCATATACGTCCGCTCTTACCCCGTTCCATAGGAATCAGGTCGGTAATGGTTCCGAAGTCATCTTTCAGTTTCTCATTGACGAGCGCAGAGAGCTCGTCCGCAGTATACTCTACTGTCCAACGGTAAAAGTCGTTGGTCTCCAGATCATAGTCGTTAAGCACCTGTGAGAGCACTTCCTTGTCGTTGGTATTACAGTACGGATCCTCAACAGAAACCAGATAGGGCTTGGGAGTATCTTCCCAACAATACTGGAACTCCTCTGTCACACCACCACAGCACTTGGAGAAGCGGGCATCACATATCTCATCGCCATAGCAGAGTATCCTGCCACGTGTCGCCTTCAAAGCCTGTTCCACTGCCTCACTGGTCTGCTTGGTGATTCCCTGATAACGCTGGCAATGATCATCCGCACACACGTCGAAGATAGTATGGTCCTCACGGTCGTACCACCGGATCAGTTCATCGTCTTTCTTGATAAAAGAGAAGAATCCATCTTTTTTCTCACTATTCTCTTCCCTACGCCTCATCTGGGCAAGCAGCCAGGAGCGGCTGATAACGGCATGTGCCTTCAAAAGCTCCAGACCTGCCGTCGCCTTCATCTCGCTGGAGATGACACTTGCGAGATATTTCTCTACAGGCAGCTCATTGATAGCGGTTATCTTGTCGGACTCGACCACCAGGCGCAGTGTGCCGAGAAACACCTGGGTCTCTTTTCGCTCCCAATGGAAATTCACGCCAATGGTCACGTCATGCAAGGAGAAGGATGCTGTGGGGGACTGGGGCATGAAAGTCAACTCACGATACTGCATGCCTCGCCACAAGATACCACCCTCAGAAAACTCGACGGTCTGTTCTCCCTCTATCAGCTCTCCTTTCGCCAAATATGGGGCATTCAGGGCAAACTCTATCTTCTGCCCGCTGACGATTCCCACCGACACATTGGGCTCCTTCGAGGAAGACTGGGTGACCTGTGAAGGTGCTGAGTAGTTTTTCAGTTTTTCCACCACTTCCTGTGTCTGCTCTGGTGTGAGCGACACTTCCTGATAGATGTTTCTGACCACCTCGTAACTGATCTTCCGGAAGTCCTCCTCACGGGGAGTAATGATAAGTCCTCCCATATCCACAGCACCTGGACTGATGATAAATTGTGCCTCGCCTTCCAAGGTATAACAGGTGGGACGATGCTGACGACGTGGCAGTATCACACTCAATACACTGTCACCTTGTTGCCAGGCTATGATATTCATCATTGGCTCTGTCTCATCATCACGCTGTGGAAGACAGCTATAGAGTCGCTTAAACAGTTTCTCTCCCTGGTCCTGCGTATTACTGCGGATAAGGAAAGCGGCAGCAGGATAATCCACAATCTGCCAAATACCGTTGTCTTCATCCTTTTTCACTACCTCCACCAAATTGCGGCTCAGTCGCTGCCAACTCTTTTGCAAGGGCAGCATTCCTGTGCTGACAATCTGCAGGTGGGCATGGTCGGGTGCCGAGGCTCCACATTTGGGACCATTATATAATAAGGTAAGCTCTGCATTCTTCGTCGCCAGCCGGTACAGTTCTCCGTACATTGGGCGGATAGCCTGCGGCTGATGCTTCAGCGTGGGCAGTGTGAAATGAACAGGTAAGATGGGGAATGGGTTCACCAATAGTTCATACTTTCCATCTATCACACGGTGTATCTGTTCTTTCGGACGATTCTCTGCACACAGGAAACAAGGACGCTCCGCTAATGAACGGGCATCAATCTTAGCACCGGTAGAACGGATACGGGCAGGGTTCCACTGTACTTCCACAGACATTCCCTCGCCTACTAATTCCCTGGTCTTTACCTGCTGAAGGTCACGATAACGCTGACGCACTTCCTCCCATGTCTTTAGCTGGCGATTGAAGAAGCGTACCAAAGGGGACAGGATCATCGGTGTCTTCTCACCCTTGTTCATTTGCTGGCGTGCCTTAACCTCCATGGTGCGCAGACGGTCCTTATAGAGGTTATTGGCATTGATCTTCTCTACAGAGAGTGCCGCATCGGAATTGCCTCCCCAGCGGCGACAAAGGTATAACTCTGTATAGATTCGTCCAATACGATATGAACGTGAGAACAACAATCCCAAGGCATAGTCCTCACCATAAGAAGTATTAGGGAACTGCACCTGACGGAGCAGTGGCGTGAAGAATGCGCGTGGAGCACCTAGCCCATTGATACGCAAGGCATTGTTAGGACCGTTTTCTTCCGTCCACTCTTTATGGTCAATGAGTCCGGGGGGCAGTGTGTTGAGGTCGAAGTCACACATCCTGTAAGAACCGACTATCATCGCAGCCTTCTGCTTATGGAAAGCATCGACGATTGTCTGTAAAGTCTTAGGTGACGAATAGAGATCGTCAGAATCGAGCTGTACAGCAAATCGACCACAATAAGGACTGTTAACAGCTGCGTTCCAGCATCCGCCAATACCCAAGTCACGCCGTTCTGGTACGATGACGTGAAGCTTGCTGGCATGGCATGCCGACAAGTCTGACAGGATTTCTCCTGTCTTATCTGTAGAGTGGTTATCCACCACTATGACATTATACTTAAAAGAGGCGTTTTGGGAAAGAGCACTCTCCACAGCATCCTTGATAGTTTTCTCACGGTTGAATACAGGAATGATGACGGAAGCCTCCACCTCGAAATCCTGTTCATCGAACTCCACTTCTTGGTATTGGCTGGTATCCACTAATGCACCTATCTCCCGCAGATGAGCCGTACATGCCTGCTCCATCTCTATCTGCACTTCCCGATTGGCAGGATTCACGTAATCAAACTGTTTCACACCTGATGCCCGCAGGTCTGTCTCCTCTTCTGTATAGAGGTATTCGTTCAGATGAAACAGGACTCCTTCCCTGCTCAGGAACAAACGGAGGTCGTACAGACCTGCCCAACGATAGTCACGCTCACGGTCTGTCGTGGCATATTTATGTATCAGAGAGGTACGTATCAACATCAGACTTCCAAAATCGAAGTCGTCACGAAGGGAACCTTCTTGATAATCAATAACAGGGTGCGCCTTACGCTCGCCTTGCTCCATCTGCCAGCGGTCACTATAGACCATTGCGGCTTTAGTGTCTTCTGCCACCAACATCATACGCTCCAAAGCTGTAGCGCCCAAAGAAACCGGTGTTGGCTTCATCACGACTAAGGCATAGGAGGCTATGGCATGCTCAGCTATTTGCATCACAAATTGGCTACTCTGCAACTGTTCCACAACCACCAATGAGCAATCCTGTGGAACTTCTGTGTTTGCCAACTCTCTGTTGACCATCAGAAAGATATGGCGAACGGCGGGAATTTGACGCAACTGCGCAATAGTTTCCGTTAACGCTTCCAACGACTGACAGACCAGAAAGCAATCTATTCTTTGTCTCATGTTGTTTCTTTCACTAAATATTTAGGCGCAAAGGTACAAATTTTTCCCTTAATTTGGCATTAATGCTCAAAATATTTTCGTACCTTTGCACTCATGAATCCGAAAAAGAGATTACTGGCAATGACTCCGACGGAACTGAAAGGCATCGTCAGTGAGCTGGGTATGCCTGCTTTTACAGCAAAGCAGATAGCACAGTGGCTATATGAGAAGCATGCTAAAAGTATCGATGAGATGACTAATCTCTCGAAACAAAATCGTCTGCGATTAGCTGAGAATTACGAGGTGGGAGCTTTAGAGCCTATAGACTGTCAACGCAGTAAAGACGGCACCGTCAAATACCTGTTCCCTGTTTACTGTGACAATGTCGCTACAGACGTCACTGACCGCTTCGTCGAGACGGTCTATATTCCTGACGGTGACAGGGCTACCATCTGTGTCTCCTGCCAAGTGGGATGTAAGATGAACTGCCTGTTTTGCCAGACAGGAAAGCAGGGTTGGCAAGGTAACCTCACAGCAGCAGACATTTTAAATCAGATATATTCCTTACCTGAGGCTGACACGCTCACCAATATCGTTTTCATGGGACAAGGAGAGCCCATGGATAACCTTGATGCCGTATTGCAAGTCTGTGAGATCATGACAGCACCTTGGGGATACCAGTGGAGTCCCAAACGTATTACAGTAAGTTCCGTGGGGGTTCGTGGCAAACTGAAACGCTTTCTCGATGAGAGCGAATGCCATGTGGCAATATCGATGCACTCCCCACTGCATGAACAACGGCAGCAGATAATGCCTGCCGAAAAAGCGATGCCCATCTCTGAGACGATTGAGCTGTTGCGCCAATACGACTTCACACACCAGCGTCGCTGCTCCTTCGAATATATCTGTTTCGGAGGATTTAACGACTCTCCCCTCTATGGACGGGAGATCACCAAACTGCTCAGTGGACTGGAATGTCGTGTCAACCTTATTCGTTTCCACGAAATTCCCGATGTAGACCTACCCTCATCGGATGAGAAACGCATGGAGGCACTTCGGGATTACCTGACACACCATGGTATAACGACCACAATCCGTGCCAGCCGTGGACAGGACATCCTCGCAGCCTGCGGCTTGCTGAGCACAGCGAAGCAGTCGCAATAAAACATTTCAAAACATCGGAATATCGAAATATCGAAAAAAAATAAATGTTATGGAAGAAAAGATGATTCGCGTGGCTATCACGCAAGGAGATACCAACGGTGTCGGCTATGAAGTGATTCTCAAGACTTTCGCCGACCCTGCTATGCTGGAGCTTTGCACTCCTATTATCTACGGCTCACCGAAGATTGCTGCCTACCACCGCAAGGCACTTAATCTGGAGACGAATTTCAGTATCATCAACAAGGCAGAGGAAGCAAGGGATGGAAGACTGAATATCCTCACCTGCTTCGACGACGAGGTAAAAGTAGAACTCGGTCAACCCTCAGAAGAAGCTGGACAGGCAGCATTCAAGGCACTTGACCGTGCCATGACTGACTATCGTGCCGGATTGTACGACGTGCTTGTCACTGCCCCTATCAATAAAGCAACTATCCAGAATCCAGGATTCCGCTTCCCAGGACACACTGAGTACATCGAGACCAGTGTGGGGGATGGAAACAAGGCACTGATGATTCTTATGAACGAGCAACTTCGCGTAGCGCTTGTCACTACCCATCTGCCTATCAAAGACGTATCAAAAGCTATTACCAAAGAAGCCATCATTGAGAAGGCAACCATCTTCCATAAGAGTTTGAAACGCGATTTCCGCATCTCCAATCCACGTATTGCCGTTCTTTCCCTGAACCCACATGCCGGAGACAACGGACTGTTGGGCTCTGAGGAGCAGGACATTATCAAACCTGCTATCGAGGAACTCGAGAAAAATGGCATTCAGGCATTTGGTCCCTACCCTGCCGATGGTTTCTTTGGCAGTAACACTTATGACCATTTCGACGGAGTTCTTGCCATGTATCACGACCAGGGATTAGCACCCTTTAAGACCATCGCACTGGAAAGCGGTGTCAACTTCACGGCAGGGCTTCCTATTATACGCACATCGCCAGACCATGGTACGGCTTTCGACATCGCAGGACAGGGTAAAGCGGACGAGAATTCCTTCCGTCAGGCTGTCTATACAGCCCTTGACATATACCGAAACAGACAACAATATGACGAGCCGCTGAAGAATCCTTTACCCAAACTCTTCCACGAGAAAAAAGACGACAGCGAGAAGGTACGTTTTGCTATTCCGAAGGCGAAAGAACAGACGGAAAGTTAAATTTCTGCCGAAGTATGCCAATATGTCAGTTTTTCTTCGTACCTTTGCAGGCTGAATGAAGAGTTCTGAGTTACAGAATATTAAACAACGGTACAATATCGTAGGTAACTGCGAAGCATTGAACCATGCATTGGATGTCGCCTTACAGGTGGCACCCACTGACTTGAGTGTGCTGATCGTTGGAGAGAGCGGTGTGGGTAAGGAAATCATTCCTCGTGTCATTCACGACAACTCACCACGTCGCCGCGAGAAATATTTCGCCATCAACTGTGGCTCTATTCCTGAGGGAACTATTGACAGTGAGTTATTTGGACATGTGAAAGGCTCTTTCACGGGTGCCATCAACGACTCTCCTGGCTATTTCGGTGTTGCCAATAAAGGAACGCTCTTCCTCGATGAGGTGGGAGAACTGCCTCTTGCCACACAGGCACGACTGCTTCGTGTCTTAGAGACAGGTGAGTACATCCCTGTAGGAGCGACAGAGGTACGCAAGACTGATGTGCGCATCGTTGCCGCCACTAATGTCAATATCCGACAGGCAATCAGCGAAGGCAGGTTCCGCGAAGACCTATACTATCGTCTGAACTCCATCCCCATCCAGATACCTCCCCTCCGTGAACGTGGTGAGGATATCGTACTGCTGTTCCGCTTGTTCGCCATGCAGATGGCTGAGAAATACAGGATGGACAAGGTCGTACTGACAGAGGAGGCGAAACAGATGCTCATGCGATATAAATGGCCAGGCAATGTGCGACAACTCAAGAACATCACTGAGCAGATTTCCATCCTCTCTACAGAGCGGCAGATCACACCAGAGATTCTATCGCACTTCATTCCCCAAGACCAAGAGACAACTCAGCTCGCCACCATCCATAACGAGGGTGACCACTCGTTTGAGAATGAACGGGAGATTCTATATAAAATACTCTTCGAACTGCGCAGCAATGTCAATGATATGCGTCGTGAGATGAGTACGCTGAAGAAACAGATAGAGGACGTACAGGCTGTACCTTCCACAACGGTATCTGCCACACCGACCATCCCCACAATACCAACCATCCCTGCCACAACAACTTTAGAGGATGCAGTGGCAGAGGAATATGTGGAGCCTGTTAAGGAACCTGAGAATCTCAACCTCGACGCATGGAGCCGGCAAGCGCTGGAAAAAGCACTTGATCGTAATGGGGGGAATCGTAAAAAGGCGGCGCAGGAACTTGGCATCAGTGACCGTACACTATATAGAAGACTGAAACAATATGGACTTGACAAATAAACTCCGCACCATCGTCTGCCTGACAGCCATCCTGCTGCTCACGGCATGCTCCGTTAGCTATAAATTCAACGGGGCAAGCATAGACTATAGCAAGACGAAGACCATCCAGATTGCCGAGTTTCCCATCAGGTCCAGTTATGTATGGGGACCGATGGGACCTATGTTCAACAACCAGTTGAAGGACGAATTTGCCAATCACACCCGGCTTGAACAGGTCCGACGCGATGGTGACCTGAAGATTGAAGGTGAGATCACTCAGTACCAACAGCGCAACAAGTCTGTATCGGCTGAGGGATATTCCGCACAGACAGAACTCTCGATGACCGTCAACGTGCGCTTCACCAACAACGCAAACCACAAGGAAGACTTCGAGCGCCAATTTACGGCGACAGCGACATACGAGACCACACGCTCACTGAACTCTGTGCAAGAGGAACTGGTGACACAGATGGTCAAAGACCTGTGCGAGCAGATATTCAATGCTACAGTGGCGAACTGGTAATAACATGAGGAGATGGATATAATAGAGCTGATAAACCACCCGGAACAAATGGATCGTGACACTTTGTATGAGTTGCGCTCCACATTGGCTCTTCACCCCTATTTCCAAACAGCACGCCTGCTGATGCTCCAGAACCTCTACCTGCTTCACGACCCATCCTTCGACGAGGAGTTACGACGCGCAGCCGTCTATATTACTGACCGCAGGGGACTCTTCAACCTCGTAGAGGCAGCCCACTATCAGTTACGGTCAAAGACAAACGACAATACTCCACAGCCGGTATATGACAGTCAGGAGAGCCGCACAATGTCTCTTATCGACACCTTCCTCGACTCAATACCTGCAGAAGAAAATGAGGAGAAGAGGACGAAGCGTCGCCCTACTCCCAAAGATGCGACAGTCGACTATGTCGCCTATTTACTGGAAAGCGAGGGACCTGACAGCACGGACGAGGCTCCACAGATGCAAGGTCAAGACCTCATCGACCACTTCCTGAAAGAGGAACAGGGACGCATCCTGCTCAACGAACTGAAAGATGAGGAAGATACCACAGAGGCACCTGTCATCGAAGAAGAGCCTGCAGAGGAAGAATACTTCACAGAGACACTGGCACGCATCTACATCAAACAAGGACGCTACCAGAAGGCACTCGAAATCATTCAGCGGCTTAGCAACAACTTCCCAGAGAAGAACGCTTATTTTGCCGACCAGATTCGATTCTTAGAGAAATTAATAATAAACAACAATAAAAAACAAAAGTAACATGTACACATTATTTGTAATTCTTATCGTGATTGCAGCCATACTGATGATCGGTATCGTGCTGATTCAAGAGTCAAAAGGTGGTGGTCTGTCTTCCAGCTTTGCCAACTACAACCAGATTGGCGGTGTCCGCAAGACCACTGACTTCGTAGAGAAAGCCACATGGGGACTTGCCCTCGCCATGGTTCTCTTCAGTGTTGTATGCGCATGGGTTGCCCCCACAGCAAACACAGAAGGTTCTGTGATGGAGAACTATCAGACACCTGCCACCAATCCTAACAACCTGCCAGGCTTCGGAGCCAGCCAGACCAAGGATGCTGCCGCTCCTGCTAAGGATGCCGCTGCTCCTGCAGCCCCTGCTGATGCCCCTAAAGCACCCGCACAGCCTGCAAAGTAAACAAAATCTGCAAAAAAGTATGGGAATTATTTGGTAATCTCGAATAATTCCCGTACCTTTGCACTCGCTTTCCAAGAGATAGCGCACGATGGTGCCCGTAGTTCAGTTGGTTAGAGCGTCAGATTGTGGTTCTGAATGTCGACGGTTCGAGTCCGTCCGGGCACCCTCACAAAACCTTGTAGGTCAACAACTTACAAGGTTTTCCTTTTTATCCTTAAATTAAGATGTTAACTTAATTTTAACTTAAATTCCAACGGTTATGTGTTAAAACAGGAAATATTGGCGCAAAATTGGCGCAAAAGTCACTACCCAATTTATGTCCGCTTCTGCGCCCCATTTTATGCCTTTCCTATTTTCAAAAATGAATCTCATATCCAAAAATGGAAACGAAAGATGCGGCAACTCGACATTCAGATGTGTATTCTGAATGTTGTGACACTCAGATGGACATTCTAATACACATCAGACGGTCACAGCATTATATGATGTATCACTGCCCCTCTACCTAAATCAAGGAACTGGAACAAGAGTCTTCTTCCGCTTTAGTACCTATGCAGAGATACTCTTATCACACTGCACCGAAAAGGTATACCCTACTAGCTGTTTTTCATAAAAATGTTCCAAAACAACAGAATTCTTAAACATTTAGACTATTTATAGATTATTTTTCGTAATTTTGTAGCCAAATTGAGGGTTTATGACTGACCAAGAGATAGTAAAAGGACTTATAGAACGTAATGGTCGCATAACTGAGGATTTTTTCTTCGTTAAATGCAGACCATTGTTCTGCAGTATCATGAACATCGTATTCGGCTATGAAGTGGAATACGATGAAATGGTCAATGAACTCTATGTATACCTTATGGAAGACGATGCCATAAAATTACGTAACTTCGAATATCGTAGTTCCGTTTACCAATGGTTGAAGATTCTCGCCATTCGCTTTTTCATTAAGAAAAGGGCTCGACTGATAGATAATTCCAGTGGTGAGTCTCCTTATGACAAAAGAGATCAAATAGCTGCACCAAAATCAGATGTAGCAGTAGAACATGATATCGAACGGCTTTTCGAGGCCATGCCGACCAAGAGATATGTGTACGTAATCCGTCGGCTGATACTTGAAGAATGTGAACCAGAAGAACTGGCGCGGGAGATGAACATAACAACCGCGAACCTGTACAATATAAAACGGCGCTCTATGGCTCAACTGACTCGTATCGCCCTTAACGACAGAAGAAAATATGGCAAATAAAGACTTGATATCCGACGAATTGCTGGCCGCCTATCTTGATGGCAACACCAGTGAAGAGGAAACGAAGCAGGTGCTACAGGCTCTAAAGACTGATAAGCAGTTGCAAGAGGTTCTTAACGTCGCTCTTCAGGCAGAGGATGAAGCATCGATAATTCCACTGCGAAGTGAAGTTTTACCCATGCTTCAGATGGCAGCACTAAGCGGTGAAAACGTCTGCGCCGTGCTATGTGAAATCTTCATTCTCCAACATCATAATATCTCCTACGACAAAGAAAATCTTATCAATACTGCAAGAAAGAACGATTGGCTAAAGCCAGAGGGTACACCTCTCTATTGCTTAGGCAACTTGCTGGCTTATTCCGGAATGTTTGTTAGCAGGAGATATGATTCAACACTGGATGATATCCGTAGTGCACTTGAAAAAGACAATGATGTAGTTATTGGTGTTGATCGTGAAAAACTATATGCTGAGGAAATTGATCTGGAGGACTTGACCAATCATGCTGTCGTAGTAACAAAGATAGAAAGCGATGCCGTTACCATCTTTGACCCCTACGAAGATCCTTACGTCAAGAAGGTTCCTATTTCAGATTTCCTTAATGCCTGGAAGGAGTCTCATAACTACATGATTCAGGTATTCCAGTCTGTGGAAGAATATGAACCACATCCTATTAATGTGGACTCTATTCCCCTTAATGAGAACCTTGAAGAACTTATAGAAGCCATTGCTGAGAACGCCCATGACATTTGGGCAGAAAAGATGATAGGACGTGGATGGTCATACGGCAAGGTGAGGGATGAAGAGAAGAAACAAGACCCTTGCATACTTCCCTATACAGCACTTCCTGATGATGAAAAGGAATACGACCGTCTCATGGCTTATAACACTATAAAGTTAGTTAAGAAATTAGGTTTTACCAGTTCTGGCAACGGCTGAAATATAGCACAATTATAATTTTTTTGTTTGGCATGATAGAAAGGGCTACTTCGGTGGCTCTTTTTTTTGTATTCATTCTGGAAATATGGACAGTATCACGCAAAATTTCACCGATCAAGAACTCATGAACAGGCTTCATGAGTTGATGGAAGCCCCTCATCCGCAAATGGATGCCTCTCTTTTTGATTCTGAGGAGATCATATCAAGTAAAACCATTAGTACTCCCAATTTGAAGGACATTAGGAAAATTGAACTATCATTATCAACAAGCGATTCAGCAGACTATACTGACGGTTGTGTTATTGTAAGCATCCAGGCAAGGAAAGGCTCGATGATTAAGGAGGGTCGTTTCACTTGCTTTGTCTACACAGATGACTATTCACCGATGTGCAACAGCGATGTGACATATAAGTTCAATCGCGAAAACAGTATCAATGTGAGTATCGTCATGCTTTCTTTCCGCATTTGGTTGCCAGGGAAATACTTCCTTTTGGTTCGTGATAAGAATAATGGTTCTCTTGCACGTATTGACTTCGAGGTGGACAAGTCAATGAATATTATTCAGCAGCCACTAACGATGTGTCCAATCTGTAGTATAGAAGACATCCTTACCACTAGTGTGGAAAACGCAGAGTCGAGCTGGGATGTTCTCTCAACAACTCCCGGAACCGCCGAGTTAAGAAAATATGCTCTGGAGAGTAGGCGGTTGAAAATCTACAATGAGTTTCGGAAGGGACTAAGTGGCAGAGAATTGAAAGTCAGCCGAAATCTTCTGATCTATACCACGAACAGGGACTGGAACGCCGAAATCCTTCAGTCTTTCCAGAAACTCGCTGTACCAGGCTACTACTATATTCACATTGACTGCAACACGCTCTACAACGCAGCCCTACAAAATCCCTTTGAGCCCTTGAACGAAAAGCTGAACAATACAACCAATCAGGTCTTTTGCCTGACAAGCCCAGGAGCATTGCTCAGCACAGGAGGAAAAGTGGTCACGCGACAGATTGTAGAGAAAATCTGTGAAGACAAGGAGAAATACAAGCTTTGGCTATGTGGCGGCAAACAAGAAATCGAGAGTGTTCTGGATGTCTATCCTTCACTGAAAGAATTGTTTCTTTGCGGAAACGCCTTAACCCAACAGCCCTACAGCGGCTTTGAACTTGTACAGGCTTTCATCAAGGAACTGGATAATGAGCAACTTGATCCATCCGAGGCTACTATGGATACGCTTGCCAGAGCAATACTGGAACATCATGAACACGGATGTTTCTCAACATGGTCACTAAGCAGCATCCGCCGATATGTTGCTGAAGAAGTTTCTCCTCGTTACCTCTGCCGTGCACTTGAAGGTATCATGTCGGAGAAGGGGGAATTGCCAAAGTTACCTATTGAAGACATCCCCTTCGACCTCCTACCCAACTCAACATCGGAGTTCGAGGAAAGCATCAAGGAACTTAATGAAATGGTGGGACTTGACGACATCAAGAAGAGTATTACGACGATTGCTAACCAGTCCCGTTTTTTCATAGAGCGAAGCAAGGCAGGATTCCATACGTCAAACAAGGCTGCGCAACATGCCATTTTCACAGGCAATCCAGGTACTGGCAAAACGACAGTTGCTAGAATGCTTGGAAAGATTTACCACTCCATCGGCCTGCTTTCAAAAGGCGATGTGATATGTGCAGACCGCACAAGACTTGTAGGCCGCTATATCGGCGAGACCGAAGAGAACATGAAGGCAGTTTTGGAAGAAGCGAGAGGAAACGTGCTCTTCATTGACGAGGCATACAACCTCTATGAGGGTACAGCAGACAGAAAAGACTATGGTGCCAAGGTCATCGACAGTCTACTGACCGTTCTTTCACAGCCCAATCCCGATATGGTCATCATCTTTGCAGGCTATGAGAAGGAAATGGATGCTATGCTGACTTCCAACCCCGGACTGATGGGACGTTTCCCATATAAGTATCGCTTCAGCGATTACGATGCTGACCAATTGATGGAGATTGCACTTCACCTATTTGCCAAAGACGAATACATTCTCAATGAGGAAGCCAAAACCACGCTACGCCAGAGGATAAGCGATACACTATCTCAACGCACCAAGAACTTTGGCAATGCCCGTTGGGTGGAGCAGTTCATCAGAAATGGTATCATCCCCGCAATGGCAAACCGTGTCACACAGGATTCCGTCAAGGATTACCAGCATATCCTCGCCTCGGATATTGAGGAAGGCTATAAGAAGTTTAACCCTCGCATGATAGAACTGAAGCCCCGCCGCCAAGTGGGCTTCAATTCCTAAACAAATCTGTTTTCACACATGATAAAGCAATTGCCATCATACGAAACAACCATCAAGGCCATTAGGGGAGGTAAAGACCCTATGGCCTTCCTCCACCTTGGCATTCTTTATGCCCAGGGCATTGGTACTGAACAAAATGATGTACTTGCTGACTACTTCTTGAAAAAATCACTTGATATGGGATGTAAAGAGGCAGAAGAATATCTCGTCGTTGAATACGAATCTGGGAAAAAGGACTTTGCAGCAGAGTTTAAATCTTACATCGGTGAGGATGGTTCCGCATCACGAGAAACGATAGCCAAACTTAGGGCAAGAGTTGAAGTTGAGAGAAAGGCAAAAAACTATGGCAATCTCTCAAGAATCCGTAATCATCTGACGATAATCTATCCAGAGTACAATCGTGAGAAAGCTATTAAGGACATTCTGCACAGTCGAGATTCCATTGATGCTGACATTCTTTACACCCTCAGTACCGCTGACAATAGATCGGAAGTCTTCTTGGAATCTCAGGACAGGCTACTACAGCAACTCTATGCCCCAATTACCACTGACTCGTGGCTTTATGATACTATAACAAAACTTGACGACATCGATTTGCTGGGAAAGGATGAGAGTGAGCTAGCACAGTGTATTGTAAACCTCACCTCTTCTTACAAAACAATTTGCAAGAAAAACGCCATAGAACCCAAGGAAATATATTCTTTGGACTCTTTAAGATTATATCCGTACATCAGGATTTCAGATTTAGTCCTATTAAGATGGCAGGGATTAAAGGGCTTGTTGTCCATAAAGGACGTAGAGCCAGCCATACATGATAAGTTCTTAAATTGTCTGGATAGTGATGAAAAGTTGCTTAATGTCTGCGAAGAGGTGAAAGATCAAGACCTCCAATTGTTCCTTATCTCATTTGTGGAACTGAACATAGATATTGAATCACTTGAAATCGATTCATTAGCTTTGTTGAAAGCCTATCGCAACAAAGATCTCGAACCTCTTGCAAAACACATTAATGCCTTTTTAGACAGATTGAATAAGGTTGGCATCAAACACTATCTTTCACATTATACAGTAGGACAACTCCCACCTATCGATTTATCTAAAGAATATGCAGATTCCAGTGTCCAACAAAATAGTATTAACAATTAAAACAGTACGATTATGAAATTCTGTAAGTTTTCAAAGATGCGCAATCTTCGCATCCTCATGTACCTCAAGAAGGTTGGTTGTATTATCTTGTATGCTTTCTTTATCCTGTGCTTCATCACAGGCTGTTACAACATCTGTCATCGCCCGTTTAGCGGCTTCGTCCATTCTGTCATTCTCGATGACCGTTATGACCGCTACTATCACAAGGAAGAACTCAACGAACACATCACCTTCTATAGCAATGGTGCTCATGGCTATGTCAAGAACAACTATACCGACAAGAAGGTGCTTCGTGATGTCAAATGGGTCATTAAATCAGATAACATGGAAGACACATTGGCGTGTTATGCAAGCAACGGCTTCCGTGGTTTCCTCGATGTTCGCACTGGCCGTTCTGTTATCCCCGCCGAACGTTATACAAAAGCGTGGCTTTTCTCTGAAGGACTTGCTGCAGTAATGGAGAAAGACAGCACCATTAAGTTTATCGATACTCATGGCCAGGTGGTCATCAGTAATAAGGACTTCCGCTATCCTGTTTTCTCTTATGGTTATCTTTTCTATGACAGTCTTTGCGCTATGACTGATACATCAGGCAAATGGGGCATCATCAACAGAAATGGCGACTGGGTTGTTCGTCCCGAATACGATGGTATCGCACATGTGCAGACAGGACATTGGAAACTGAGCAAGAATGAACAAAAAGGCCTGCTTGATAAGAAAGCTAACCCCATTCTCCCACTGGAGTATCGTGATATCAACGTGATGGAACAGGGCATTTCGGTTGTATTTGATGACTACTCTATGCAGATGATGACTCTCGACGGATCCCTGAAGTATCAGTTCGTCTCTGGAGATATTGATGATATTTATTACACTACTCAAGAGACAAATGAGATGGGGGATGACATACGTAAGTTGACACCATGCAAGGCCTATTCCACCTATGCAGGCCGCTGTGGCTTGCTCAGTCCAGAGGGAAAGCCATTGACGAAACCCGATTTTACTTCTATCACTGGTATCGGCCCCAATCTCTACTATTGTGTTTACGATTTTACCAGCACAGGTATTATCCTTGACGGTAAAGGGAATCTTGTAAATGAGTAATATGTAATCATATGAATCATGAAAAAGCACGAGCAGATAAGACCCTCTCATAACCCAGCTTTGATAGATAAAGTCAAAGTTGGGTTAATGCCCGATGGAGCATGTTGTATGAAAAGAAGTCTAAATTCCTCATGACCTCCTCAATGTGCTTATATGATATTTCATTAATTGTTTATTATTTGAAAAGTGATTTTGACATGTCTGCGAGAACCATATTCCTAAACAACCAATGAGCCATTCCACCAGGAATGCGTAAAACACGTTTATTGTTGAGATCCTCTATGTAAATCGGCCTAATACGCCAACTTGAGTTATAGCGATTTTGCCAGTCATACATACAATATTCCCACCATTCTCTATCTCCTCGCCACCATTCTCCTGTTACATATCCATGGTTTAATCCCCATTTTGTAGCATCTAACGCATCTGCAGAACCACATTGGTTATAAACGTATTTAGGAGCCATGCCAAGATCAATTACTTTACCTAATGACACACGACAAATAATTAATGCTTTGTAAGTATTACTCCTAGCATAATATTCTGCTGTACTACGTATGGGGGCAAAATAAATCCCATTGCCTGCAAAATTTCCTCCACCGACCCTCCATATTCCGTCATACCAACTCTTTGAACCGATACGTCCAGGACTTTGACAGATACTTACACTGGCAGATCGCTCTGTTCCATGATATAAGGTAAGTGCAGGTACAATGGTATCTATCACTGTCCAGAAAACACTCTCAGCAAGTGAAAGCAGGTAGTGCCATCCATATTTGACCAGTCTTAAAGGTAACAAAAGTAACCACGTGATAAAATTAGCACCGCCTTCTTTAGATGAAGTTGGGTCGAAAATTTCACCCATGTAATTAAAGAACTCAAAACTGCTATGAACAACTATGTTATAGAAGAAAGCATTGACAAAGCGGAGAGGTGTTAGTACCACATAAAGAGGAATCTTCATAACAGTCCAGAAACCGCGCATGAATTTGTTAAACCCATCTGAACCATGATGCCTCTTATAAAGTGGTCTCCAAGGCTTTGACAAATGGCGTTGCAACCCATTTAGGAAACTGAAGAGAAAAGATAGTACCCTGAAAAAAGCATAATATAACACTCCTAACACCGGGACACTTCGTCGCAATAACAGTCTAAGCAGAATGAGACCTACTACAATGATAACACCCCAGAAACCAAGTTCTATAAGTTCATTGTCCATGATACCTAATCAATATATACTATCTTCCGTCCGCTAATCTCACCCTCATAGACTTTTTCACCCTGAACATAAATAGTGCCATTCCCATTGTCATAGTCAAAATGGGCTTCTCCTTCTCTGTCCGTATAAACATCTTTAGTACAACCACGGAAGAATCCTTTAAAGACTATTCCTACTTTCTTGTAATAAGCAGGTTTCCCTGTTCTTTTTTCAAACACTTGAACTGTAAACATAATTTATTTGGATTAATTTTAATAATGCTCATCTCCATTTTACCTTTTGCTGGTTTTATGAATCAGGAAGATCGTTAAGATTTACAACGATTCCCTTTTCATCCTTTATCGTGGACGATACTATAGACCTAATAGAACCCAAAATATCTCCCAACTTGCACTTATTTAGGAACTTTCTTGGAATAGTAATTTGTGCACCGACTCGTCTATCACTCCAAAATGCGCCAGATTCAATCATGTCCACTGATGACGGAATACATAAAAACTTTAAACTGTCGCATCCTTGAAAAGCCCCTTGCCCAATGCAAGACACGGACTTTGGTATAATAACACTTGTAAGAGCCTTGCAGCCATCAAATGTATTGTCACTGATACATGTTATATAATCTGGAATGGAAACGGTTGTTAATTTTGCACAGCCTTCAAAGGCACTCTTCCCAATGTGATTCACAGAGCTCGGGATCTTCACATTAGTAAGAGCTGAGCAATAAGCGAATGTACCGTCGCTTATGCTTGTTATGGTATCAGGAATGACAATAGATGCGAGTTTATTACAATTCCCAAAAGCTTCAACTCCAATGTGGGTTACGGAACTTGGTATTTTTATACTTGTGAGTCCTATGCAATCCAGAAATGCTGAATCACCAATTATTGTGACTGTTTCTGGAATAGAAACCGATAACAACCCACGACAATCCCTAAAAGCATCCCGGCCTATTGCTGTTATCCTTTGGCCATCCATGTAAGGAGGAATATCAATAATTCCGGTAAAATCCTGCATAGTACAAAATACATTTCCGTATTCCACCCGCAGTGGAAGATTGGGCTGCGGATTCGACATCTGAGGGGATTCTTTAATTTGAATCCCTTTAGGAGAAATCCCACAATAGATACACTTCCCGTTTCTTAAGATTAACTGCTTTCCGCAGTTTTTACATATTGCCATAGTTTCTTTGTTTTTTTAATTATCTACCTTTAGCGAATTCAGAGTTGCTGACATCCTCCGTTGTGGCCAAGGCAAACTCAACGATTTCAAAATCATAGTTTTTTAAGAGAGTATAGAATGCCTTTGATACCACCTTGGGGTCATTCTTAAACACGCCGCATCCCCACTTTCCAAGGATCAAAACCTCAACCAATTCCTTTGCTGCCACATCTATAATTTTCTTGATACGCGAATAAATGATTTGCTCATATACCTCGGATGGAAAGCTATCATACCTGAACAACTCAGGTGCAGCACAAGTTATAACATCCACCTTATACCAATCTTTTTTATCCATCATCTTTGGAACAATTGGTTCTGTTCGTTCATCAGTCTTGAATACTACTACATCGGGTGTGTAAATCAAGTCATCGTTACCCATATAATCCATCTCTCCATTCCTTATTTGTCTTTTATGTTGGTTATAAAATGGCTCTCGCATAGCTTCAAGGCAAGGATATAGGGTGGAACATCTGCACAGAGCCTCTTCTTGAGCATTAGCATAGAAAGGATTACCACCAATTGAGCGATTGTTCGCATAGTTTAACACTGCGGTCTTTTTGCCTTTGTATGATTTGGCTGCCTCGAAACTTCTTTTACCTGAGCAGACATAGATGGTTTTGCTCTCATTTACGATCGGCTGATCGATATTCTCTTCATGGGCAACAATATACTGCCTTTGAATAGAACTTCTTACAGCCTCTATTAATTCTGGAATTGACTCATATTGCTTTTTCGTATCAGTCATCACTTCATAATTACTCATCTTACTATACTTTTTAGTTTAACAGATATTATATATGATCTTAGAAATCCCATTGGTTATAACCGGCAGTTTTTTCTATACAGTGCGCTCCAACAATAGGCCAAACGCCAGTAAGTAGATTGAATAACAATATCCATGTCTCGTCGTAATTGTACAGCACTAAATATCCCACCACGGCAAATATGATTTCAACGGGGTAATGAATCCATTCATAATATATACGCCATGTTTTATTTCTGCTGGAAAAATGCCCTCGAACAGCATAGACCATTGTTATAACAGACCAGAGAACAATCGATCCATTTACACCATACATTGTGGCGATTCCCCACCATGATCCGTTCTTTGTTTCGTATTCTGCGAAACTTATAGGAATAATAATAGCTAACACCATGAAAACCAAAAAGATTTGGTATATCAGATTTGGCTTATTGTCTTTACTGTCATATCGTTGCCTTTTCCTTTGTGAATAACCATTATACTGCCCCGAATTATTTGCACAATCCCCATCAGGAACTGCGCCACAATATACACACTTCCCATTTCTTATAATGAGACTTTTCCCGCAATTTTTACATATTGCCATATATTGATCTGTTAGAATTCATTGTATTATCAATTACCCTACATATTATTTCGGTAAAGACTCTCTGCATAAGAACTCTTTGAAGATGCTACAGAACTGCCAAGTTGATAGGCTTTCTGATAACAATTTCTTGCCTTGATGATAAATAATAACTTAGCTTTCTTAATAGGCTTCATGTTTCCATGCCCTTTCACTTTCGGAAGGGTTTCTGCAGCATTGATTAACTCATCCCCCATGCTAATCCATGAATTGATTTCGCTTTCGCGTAATTTTTCCCGTGTATCTGCTAATGCAGCATTACTCTCCATCAATTGCTGATTGGTTTGTCCAAGTTCGTTGTCAAGAGATGACACTTGATTGTCTAATCTTGAGATTTGCTCATCCTTTTCACGGATGATGTCTTTTAATTCATCAACCTCTTTCTGTTTTTGTTCAATGGTTGCCTTCAACTTGGCAATAACCATCTTTGTACTCTTGTCAAACTTCTCTAACTCTTCTGCACGTTCAATTTTCTCTTTGATAAGAGTAATATCCTGGGCAATCTCATCTGCCTTTTGACGATTATCATCACTTGTATTCTCTTCTAAGGAGTGCTCAAGTGAAGCAGTTCGACCTGATATAGAATTAATAGATGCGAAGATATTGTCAATTAATTCTTGCGCTTCCACATTGTTCTCCAATGCTTTTGCGCGATCTTGTCGCAACATCTCACATTCTCTCTGCAATTCCGACAAATCCATATTGGATGTGTCTTTCTGCCCACAAGACTGGAGTAAAAGCCCAGCCAGACCTAATACAATGATTATTTTACAAGTTTCCATCCTTCAAATGTTATTTCTATTTCGTTAGTTATTGTTTTTATTCTAACTTTCCCCCTCCCAAGTTCCTGAGAATGTATCTCACCGTTTGATGGATTATATGAGAAAGTGTATTTTTTCGTAATCTTGGAAGAATATACGTTCATTGTATAATCGCTGCCTTCATTGTATATTTTAATTGTAGCATTTACATTCTCACTACCATTCATCATTCTTACGAAATAATTACCAGTGATGTTCTGTGGATATGAACCTGTCTCAGTTGTTCCTACTACGGTTGTTTCCTTCGGAAGGGGTTTCTCTTTTGAGGATACAGAATTAAACAGCATGTAAAACAGGATCAGCAAGATTATGAAAAGCGCGCCAATAACCCATTTCTTAATACTTCCATCTACCTTATATTCTCGACTTTTACCTTGTCGATTATTCGCAGTACCGTATTTGGGCTTTGCCTCTCCTCCTTCTCCGACAGGATCGCTAGTTTTTTTATGACAATATATACATTCCCCGTTGCTCAATATCAGTGGATTACCACAATGTTTACAATACGCCATAATATCAGTATTTACAATTTGACCTTTGTATATTTAAGCCTACTTTTTATGTTATCGGTAAATCCATGTAATTTACGACATTTCCGTATTCATCTTTTAAAATAGTATTCTCACATTCCTCACGTTTACCAATAGCCCAACATATCGTTTTTTGATTTAAATGCTTTTTCGGGAGAATGATCTGTCTTGAACTTCTTCTTGGGTTTGAGAAGGCCCCGTATTCTATTATTTTCACTGATGACGGGATGGTTATTGACGACAAACTGTCGCAATCGCTAAATGCTTCACTACCAATGCGAGTCACTGAGTTTGGAATGACTATTGATGCTAGGTTTTCACATAGGTAGAAGGATCTATCTCCGATGTTAGTTACAGAGTTCGGAATGGCTATTGATGTTAGGTTATGACAATGCGAGAAAGCCGCATCTCCGATTTTAGTTACAGAGTTCGGAATGATTAAACTAGTCAGCCCGGTATCTGCGAAAGCCCCACCTCCGATGTTTGTTACAGAGTTCGGTATGACTATTGATGTTAGGTTATGACAACCCGAGAAAGCTCCGTTCCCGATTGTAGTTACAGAGTTCGGAATAACTATTGATGTTAGGTTTTCACATTGGCTGAAAGCATAATCTCCGATGTTAGTTACAGAGTTCGGAATGACTATTGATGTTAGTTTATGACAAAAGCTGAAAGAATGTATCCCTAAGTATGTAACAGAATCTGGGATATTCACATTAGCAAGATTAAAGCAACCGAAAAATGCCTCGTCCCCGATAATTGAAACTGTTTCAGGAATAGAGACTGACAATAACCCCTTGCAACGCAGGAAAGCCTCCCTGCCAATAGCTGTTACCCGTTGCCCATCTATGCAGGACGGTATATCAATAGAGCCAGTAAAGTTTTCCATAGTACAAAAAACATTTCCGTATTCTGTACGAAGCGGAAGGGGAAGCGATGGCACATTTTGATTAAGTAAAGCCGATCCACAATTACTACAGAATTTTGCACCTGATGGATGCGGGGTCCCACAATTCTTGCAGGTAAATACAGTTTGGGGTTGGCTATTATTACTGGATGCCTGTTGTTCCTGGGATAATCCGCAATAGATGCATTTCCCCCCACTTAAAATTAGCGGTTTGCCGCAATGTTTACATGTTGCCATATCTATAATTATTTATGTCTTAACGATTCGAGCAGTCCTGCCCATCCTAATTTCTCAAATCTTTCTTTCTGGAGGCGATAGCCGTCACCGTAAATACGGTCTTCAGATTCATACATCCGTTTGAGCAAGTACTTTGACAAGTCAGTATTTATTCTTTGATATACCCAGGCACAGCCCAAATTACAGAACCCCTCACATTCTTCGTCAGTAACTTCTCGACCATATAATACCAGCCATGAATGTAACAATTCGTGTGCTAATACACCTTGAAAGTGATCCTCAGGGAGGCCACAGGTTATATCAATGTGAAAATTGGAAAAGATGCGTAATCCAGACCTTGAATAATGTATGCGACCTTCGGCGCCCTCCATTAAATCTTTATTCTTCAATTTTATAGGGATGTCTTCTGGAACTCCATTAATACCGAATGATTTAAACATCGAGAGCACCTTGATCCGACAAGCCTCTATTTGTGCAGATGCAGTAACTGATGACTTGGCGCATACGTTACACAATACTGCATTTTTGCCAATTTGTTTAGCTGATCCAGATATAATGCGACCGCATGTGTCGCAATGTTTAGTTTTCTCTGAACCATGCGTTGTATGTGCACAATTTCCCCAATCATCTATAGTATAAGTTCCATCTATTGGTTTTCCGCATACAGAGCAGATTTTCTCCACATGTTTGTGAAAGCAATCTTTATGATAGTGTTTCCCCTTCGAATCATAATAGGAACCGGAGATGGGCTTACGACAAACGGCACATACTTTCTTTCCCGAAGCAGGGTTACACTCAGTATGATACAGATTCCCCCTATACGTCACAAAAGAACCTGTCAACTTTGCACCGCAATATGAACAGACAAGACAGTCCTTGTGATAACGCTTCCCTCCGAGAGAAACGCCATCACCTTTTATAAACTTCTTGCATTTAGCGCATCGATTAATCATATTAAGAATTACAATATTTAGAACTCTTATTCTGGATGATATCCGAATCTTTCAATATTTGCCAGCCAAGCTGCACAATTCATTACGAACCTATCTGTTCCTGCAGAATCCCATTTACAGTATAACCTTGTGAATCCACCATCTATCAAAGCTCGTTTTCCTTCCTTGTTGAAATATGCAGTGACAACCAACCCGTCTGAGCTATAAACTAAAGGCTTCAAATCCTGAGTTAATTTAACATTTGAGATGGTAATACCCTCATAAAAGTTCTGTATGCCTGTTGTAATTGGGTGGTTTTTGATAATACCAGGACATTTTTCTCCAGATTGGATGGAGAGTACTTGGTCACCCATGTAGCATCCACTCATGGCCGAATTGAACAATGTTTGCAAAAGGATATTGGAATCCGCATAATATGGATCGTTATCTGACCATATATACAGTCCTCTTCCTCTATTAAAATGGTCGTAAATCAGATTGCAGCAATCTGTTGTTAAATAGCAGGTACGATCAGATACTATCCAAAGCTGGCATTTATCAGTATTTAATTCTTTGCACAAAATATTTAAATCACCTGGTCCTAAAACACTCACCGTAAATCCTTTTTTCTCAAGAGCAGGAGTTGGATAATACATATTCCCTTCATGGCAAAGGTATAAAACCGCAATCTTATACCCTTTGAAGGCTCCATCTTTTGCAAGGTCATACTGTGAACCTTGTGGATTGCCATAACGATCGGTCTTGGCTCCAGCGATAATGCTCTGTCCTGCATATTGTGAATAAGGGCTCTGTTCTCCTTGATTCACAAAGCTCCTTCTTTGTATAATGGGCCTTGATTTCTTGATGCCTGATTTAGGTTGTTCCACTGGGATATCCTGTGATGAAGACGCTACTTCTTCACCACAGTATATACATTTTCCTTTATTTACTATTAGCGGCTTCCCGCAGTTCTTACATATTGCCATAATTATTCATTTATTTTTTCATGTCATTAGAAATAAAGACATGAAGTACTCAAAGTTAATATACTTATGATAATAGAATTCTATCGGGTCTTCGAATCGCACGATATCAGCCCGAGGAATTTTCGCCAACAAATCATAAACAGAATTATAACCAGAATCTTTTTTCCCCCATAGGTATAACTTGATGTGGTGGATGTCCATTTCGTTAGATAAATTATTTATATTCTCGCATTTGTCAGTTTTGGGCACCGTATCTGTGAACATCATGATAACTCGTTGAGTGTGTTCTCGCCATGAAGAGTCTTTTACTGCACGTTCAAGGGTTTCAATCACGGGACTCTGCTCATCTTCGACAATACCTTGAGCTTTTATGCTGTCAAGTTGAGTCTTTATTTCATCTACTGTAGTTACAAACGGTTTGTCGTATACAATGTTATCGCGAAATCCCACTACTCGTGCTCTCCAGTCAATGCTATTATCATCATTTACTAATCCATTCATAAGTAAAGATATGCTCTCTTTAATGGATTCGATAATAGGTATCATGGAAAAACTGCAATCAATGCAGAACACAATGTCGCAATCACAGTATATTTTTATTCTAGACGCTTTTCCTAGTCCCATGATAACTAACTTAAATAACCGTCAAATGAATTGATAATCGAACTGAAATCCAACTGTTTATGATAATAGAACTCAATTGGATCTTTGAACATATTGATTATAGAGCCTGGAGCTTGCCTTAATTCTTTATACACAAGGTTATCCGGTCCAAACAGGGTCAGAAGAATCCTGCCTACCGCCATTTCACCCATCAAGACTGATGGATCTGAATCCGCTCCATAAATATCTACTAAAGTTTTTATATTAACAGGTAAAGGGAGGCTTGCGGTAAATAATACCACAAAGAATGGGAATCCTCCACCAGGGTCTCCAAGTTCTTCATTATGAGTAGATTCCTTATAACGCCAATTTGATGTTTTTGTGGCATACCAAAGGGCATCCAATGAAGAGGACTTGGGGCTATTCTCTGAATACCCTTTACAGACAATGTTTGATAGTTGAGATTTCACCTCTTCTATGGTGGTAACAAATGGATTGTCATTCAGAAGGTATTCATTATCTTCCTCAAAATTGCGGTAGCCTATTATTCGTGCCCGCCAGTCTGCTACAGGCTTAGCATCCTTGTTGTATTCGTTAATGTCTTCTAGTAAATGAACAATATTGTCCTTAACAGAGTCCAATACTGGTGACATAGGCCATGAGCAATCTACGCAGATAACAATGTCTATTGTTTTCTTTATAGACAATTTTGGGTATTCTTTTTTAGGGATGTCATACGGAGATTTCCCGCAGTAGATGCATTTCCCTCCACTTATTATCAGCGGTTTTCCGCAGTTCTTACATGTTGCCATATATAGCGAATGTGTTTCTTATTATTTATTTTACAACGATTTCTCCATCTAATACCTTAATATAATAAGGAATACTCATGGATTGATCTTTAATTACAACCTTGCGCAGCGAAGCATTCTCCATGGGAATCGATCTGAAATGCTGGTGCTCTTTATTCTCAATGCTCTGCACCATAATCCTTCCAAGTGATTTATGAGTAACGACCAAGACTCTTTTACCATGTGCAGTTTGTGAATGAAGCATTTCTTCCAAGAAAGAATTTGCCCGTCCTTGGAGGGTTAAAAAAGTGTCTGTACTGCCTGGAATAATATAGTTCTGATCATTAACATACTTTTCATGTTCCTCTTTGGGAATATCAACTCTATTTACTCCCTCCCAAGAACCATAGTTGGCCTCTATCAACCTCTCATCTTCCTCAATCTTTCCTCCTGCTACACTTTGGATTTCCCTTGCAGTTTCAAGGCAACGTCTCATCGGACTACAATAGATGATGTCCAGGCTACCAACAGTTTCTTGAAGGAATTTTCCGACATTTCGAGCTTCTATTCTCCCTTTGGTATTGATAGGCTCATCGGGAGAACCGCTGCCAATGAATCTGTCCTCAGCATTTGCATTAGTTTGTGCATGACGCATTAAGAAGAAACCATCTTTCAAACACTCCATCTCAAGAGATTTCAATGTGTATTCTCGAACCTTTGCATCATTACTATCTTTCCATGTTCTTAGAAATTGTTTTTCCTGCCATGGCATCAAGTAGTCATGTTTGCTCGTGATACCGTAATAGTCAGGAACCCCTACTTGATTTGACAAACCAGTTTGATAATATAGTACACACGTCCGTATTTCTTTGGCACCTATGCCAATCAGACGCTGTTTGAATTGTTGCATTGTTTTCCCAGAGTGGTATTCTCCTGCCACGAGCAAAACCTTTTGTAACAATTCTTTGGGAATATTAATTGGATAGTACCAGTCTTCTCCAATTCTTTTACCTTGTTCATCATACAGGTATTTTCTATCCAATGCCAATAATGGCGTCTCTTTCAAATAATAGGAAAAGATACTGCCATAGATAGCACCACCCCGACCGATACCAACAATTATCGTGGGTTCGTATAACTCTTCTGCAGTTCCATTCTTCATAGTTTCTGCAGTATTCTTTGCATACTTGTAGGCATGTCGCCACGGAAATCTACGATACAGTTTAATAACGCTTTTCTTCTCCTTTTCGCCCTTCTTCGTTTTTTGTGGAATGCGAAATCCTATATAAAACCAGTCATTTAGTAACTTACTGGCGATATAAAGGAAAATCGCGCCTATGGCCGAAGCTGCCAAATTCTCAATAATACCTTCAATTATCATAATTGTACTAAATATTGTTTTAGGAGAGTAATGCCATTATACGTTTTGCATCGCTTTTGACGAAACCTCGTGCCACGATGGGACCTCCACCTGTACTTTCGATAATGATGTCTGCGAAGAGCAAACCTGCTTTTATGCGGACACTAGCAATTCTGTGTCGCTTGATGACAATGGACTTATAACCAACGATAGTACCTTTGTAATAGATGACTCTGGTCTTGTGAATCTCAATCTTATCAGGGAATATAGTATTCCCTCCTGATGAGATACGGCTTGCCTCGAATAATTCCATTGTATAAAATCATTAATCCAATTCTGCCACGATACCTAACGCAAAAAATAATCCGACAACGCCGATAAGGCCAGGAATCAAGACTGCCCACCAGCTAATAAACATACAGACAACACCCACAACAAACATGAATCCGCCCCAAAGCTGAATCATGTTCAGCCCGTGACTCATATTTTCACGTATTTGCTCTTTATCAGCGTCGCTTGTTTCTTGTTTATCCAGGTTGATTACACCGAAACTGAAGATAGTTAGCACAATGGCTAATACTAACATGCCCAATGAAACAATACATCCAGGCCACGGCTTGAAGATAAGCAATAAAATACCCAGCAACATGGCCACCATAATTGAAATGATGGTTTTAGTCAAAGTGGTTTGAGTCCAGGTCTTCTTCTTTGCAGTTAAAGAAGTTGTCATCTCCTTGACCCATGATGATTTTGGAGGTTCAACTCCTCTTGAAGGCCCTCCTTGAATGGGTTCTCCACAATAGACGCATTTCCCGTCTCTTACAATGAGGGGCTTGTGACACTTTCTGCATTCAGCCATTATATAACGATTTTAAATGTTAAGGCGGTTGTGTTTTGTATAAAGACACAACCGCCTTGATTCATATTTAGAGTACATCAGATGCAGTCTCTACAGAAACGGTCTTACCCATCAGCTCAAGCAATTTTGCCATATTGGTACCTGACGACAGTTCTGCGTTTGGACTAGCCATCTCGTTAATCTCAGATTTAGGAACAGGTTTCAACTCCTTATATTTTGCATCTTCTGCCCCCCATAGGAATAACTTGATATGATTGTCGGCGAGATCCTTCATCAATGATTTTACATCGTTAACACCAAATGTAGACTTGGTTGAAGAATGAATGTCTTTTGTCGGGGCATCTGTAAATACAACCACAATCTTGTGGGCTCTACTACGCCATTTGGATGTCTTTGACGCATAGATGATAGCGTCAAGAGTTGATTCTGGTGCATCGCCACCACCACACATGCTGATCCCAGCTACTTGAGACTGGAATGCAGCCACGTCTGAAACGAAGTCATTATTATTCTGTACTTCCTCACCAATCTCCATGTCGCCATATCCTAAGGCGCGCATGCGCCAGTCGATGGTAACACTCTGATCAGCATTCAGCCCTTCTACAAATTTGTTCACATGTTCCTTTACATTTCCAATGCAGTCACTCATTGAACCTGTACAGTCAAAGCAGAATACGACATCTGCTACAGCTTTTGTCTTCATAACTGATGAAGCAGGCTTTTGTAATCCCATAATAAAAAAGTTTTAAGTTTATAAATGATGTTTAAGCAATCTCTATTGTGAAAGTAGCTACCTCACAACTCTTTCCCGTACTGTAAATTGCAACCTTGTCACCATTCTTGACGGGTGATGGTTTGTTCGGCATTTCCACACCATTGAGGAGAATCTTGTTCTTCGCCATTCCATTAGCTGGACAGCAGATGAACAACTCTGAACCATCCTGACTTAGGCTGAGGGTAGCAAAATTCTTATCTAAATATTTGTAGACCTCGTTGCCGTCAGCATCAGTGGTCCTGCCGAAAAGCTCCTTGAAATACTTCCGGCCATAACCATTGCCAGGAACCATAATTAATACCTCTCCACTTGAAGAGCGAAGTTTGGCCTTTTTGGGCGGTTCACTTTTGCCTTCCAGTGTTTTTAGGATTTCATCAATGGAAGGACGAGCACTTTGATTAGGTTCGAGACAACGTTCAATGATGTCATTAAACGGCTTAGACAAATCAGTATTAATCTTATTTGGAGTGACATAATCCTTATTCTTTACCCATTTCTCCCAAAGTTCCGGCTCATAAAGGCGTGCATCACCCGTCTCTGAGAAAACAAAGGGGTTACATCCAGTAAGCAGTTCGCACAAGATAATACCGAGGGTAAAGATATCCGATTTGAAAGAAACCTTGTTGCCGTCAATATTTCCATAACCAGGTGTTCCAACGTAACGAACAACCTTTCCATTAGGAATAGACCAGTCGAAATCTGTCAAAATAATACGGATACCCGCCTTTCTTGAAGAGTCACTGATTGTCATGATTTGCTCTGGCTTCAGGTCTTGATGAATGATATTTTTCTCATGAACAGCTTTAATGATATAACATAGCTGAATGGCAACATCCAAGCGCTCGTCAATGTCATCGCATGTGTCAAGCCAACCACGTAAGTTTGTTGCACCGGGGATGAATTCTTTCACCTGAAAGTATCTTCCGTCAATCTCAAAATCCTCAATAATGGTTTCCGTCTTTCCACCCAATGCTTTCAATATAGGAATCATTGTCTTCTGGTTTTTCTTGAAATCGTCATAGTCTGCGGACATTTCTGTCGGGTCTTTATATAATTTCAAGAAATAGTCTTTCCCGCTTTTACGGACTTTATACGCATCGCAAAAGGCTCCTTTATTGAGTTCCTCAACGATATCATAATCCTTAAATCTTGTTTCCATACTTTACAAATCTTTGTTATGGTTATTCAAACCTTTCGATTAGAAAGTCGTTCCGCCTCCACTGATTAATCCAGAAACGGTTTTTCCGATAGTTGTCATGAGAGCAGAAAAATTCATCTTCTTGTAATCATCTTCAGGATTCTCCAATTGTACAACATCTGCTCTGGGAATCTTCGTGAGAATATCATAGACAGGATCCTTCATGCCCCATAAGAATAGTTTGATATGATTCACATTCAGTTCCTGAGTAAGGACATCAAGGTCAGCGTCAGCTTTGTCTATTTCGCTGATGGTCTTTTCATTGACTCCTTTTGCAGCGGCATCAGTGAAAACTACCACAATTTTATGGCAGTTATCGCGCCATTCAGATTGGGACGCATACCAGATGGCATCTAATGTTGATTCAGGATCATCTCCGCCTGTGTATTCCTTAGCTTCCATGCCTGCAATTTGGGCTTTCAACTCAGCTTCGGTTGTGACAAACGGACGGTCGTTGATAAGGTACTCTTCATCAACCTCAAAATCGCGATAGCCCAAACATCTGGCCCTCCAGTCGAGTGCAACGTCATTGGTGGCAAAGCCATCAATCAGTTTGCCTACATTCTCCTTGACAGAGTTAATAATTTCTGTCATTGAACCTGTGCAGTCGAAACAAAAAACGATGTCGGCTACACCCTTTACTTTCACATGTGATGCTTTTTGTAATCCCATAATGATAATGTTTTAAATTTATTAAAT